>Ga0123355_10007208_pt1 | contig 16616 bp, 14 predicted proteins | sample TergutEmb28metaG_3_FD_89872 | JGI IMG/M metagenome (GOLD analysis project Ga0123355, IMG submission 89872) | Embiratermes neotenicus P1 segment gut microbial communities from Petit-Saut dam, French Guiana - Emb289 P1 | ecosystem: Host-associated > Arthropoda: Insects > Digestive system > Gut ...
CATGACAACGGCACAGGATTGTGGTAAGGTTGTCAGCCTTACGCACCGGCCGCCTTTACCCCCAGGAAATACCCCTGGTACTCATTTCTGTTAGAGGCTGAGTCGACCCCAGGGCCATAGTGTGATCGGAAGGATTTTATGTGAATGAAAAATCCACTGACACCAGCTGGGATCGAACCAGCTACCTTCCGATTTGTAGCACAGCACCTTAACCGCTGTGCTACCATGGTCCCCGAAAACCTAAGGTACAGTGGCAAATTTGTTTTTAGTTTCGCCTCAGTCTACAAAAACTGCCTTTAACAAAGTGAACACAGCAAAGCAATGCCACAGCATGTCACACTGATAAATTTTACTTTCCTCCAAACAACATTCAACTTTATAAGGCAGCCATGTACATATTTACCGGTCTTTGTGACTGAAGGATTTCTCAGGTGTTAAAGATTAAGTTACTCAAATAAAAGAAAAAAAATGTAGACACAATCACTGAGATGCAGATGAATGCACAACAATTAAAACTTCCGTCTCTGAATTCTAATTGTCAGTTATTCAAAGTCACAAACAAACTTCAAAAATTATATCATTCTTATGAGGTTCATTTCAATTTAGATTTTATGTGATACGATAAACACAGTAGCACCTGTAATCTAGACACACTCTTCACACAGGAGTTCCACCACACACACACACACACACACGTACAGCATAAAGACAGACACCACTAAAAATTGCTCACAATGTATTAATACAAATATTCCTGTAGTACAGCATCAGGAATACCGGTAAAACACCTCCTACCACACACCTACAAATTTCACAGTTAGGCGTGCAGGCACACACGTGTGTGCGTGTCTGTGTGTTAACTACAAAGCAATCTGGGGTGACAATGACCCAGTACTATCAAAACTTGAAATATAAGATACTCATTCAGTGCTACAAACCTACAAACATATACAACATATTTAATTAACACATCGCCAAATGCACACATATATGTTATTTAATCATCTAAAATTTACATTAAAACACTTAAAATACTCATTCTGAACAGTGTACAACTCACACACAACACACGACAAGCTGCCACGGCACCAAGTTAACATAACGAAGTAAATCACCGAGTGTTTTTAAATTATAACTTTAACAAGGAACAATGTATGCTCCCTGAGGATGATCGTGTAATCGAAACATGTAAGGAGCATTTTAAGTGTTTTAATGTACATCTTAGATCATTAAATAACATACACATGTGCACTTGTTGGTGTGTTAATTAAATAAACTACAGAATGCACAGTGCAACGATAAAGATATACAATAAAGTCATTACAGACAAGCATGAGATAGTCTACCAGATTTTCATTACCTGAAATGGGGCAAGATGCTGGTGATCGAGGTGGCATGGGTTCCGGGTGGCGCTGCAGAAATGGGTGACTAAAGAAACTATCAAACGGTATGCGGTCACGAGCATTACGTCGCAGTAATCCTAACAAAAGGTCAGCCAATTCTGGCGACGTTCCTGAAGGGATCCTGCATGGAGTGAAAATAGTTTCATGTAGTTCATAAGAAACATGCATCAAACATATCAGCCCTCTACAAACAGGTGGTAACCATATGCACTACCTGCATTACCATTAAGTCTGCATTTTCCCCTCAAGTTCTATTTATATGTTTTGTACAGTTCTGAACATAAGCAACACTTATTTCTCTAACCAAATGGAACTGGCTAGTCTTTATGATGGAGACAGACTACGTTCCCTGTGCGCTACAAACTGAATTCTGATATACTGTTTAGATGAACTTCTGACTTCATAGAGTTAACATAAAGCCATAAACTCACTTTGGAGCTAGGTTCGCATTCTTCTCATAGTATTGTTTGAGTGCCTGCGGTGTCTGTGCATGGAAGGGTGCTTTGCCAGTCAAACACTGAAATACTATGGTACCTAAGCTCCAAAGATCAGCTTTTGCATCATACTGCAGAGACATGATCACTTCCGGTGCCTGAAAAAAATAAAGATTTAAATAGTATGTACTTTACAATGAAATATTCATTTGAAAAAAAATTACCATATTAAAATGCTTATAAACATATGACAGCGAAGGCACTTACAGCATACGTGTAACCCAACTACCATGTAACTTTAAGGACACTCCTCAACAATATCTGGCCAACATTATAAATGACTAATTTAGAAAACTCTCCAGTTATAACAAATTATCTAATTACTCCTTTCGGATTTTTCAACCCTCTTTTCCATGGTACAAAAAGATAACTAACTTCCAAAATAAACCTTTCTGTATAACTACTCTGATCTTCTTTTAAACCAGAATATTAAAAATGCACATTAATAAATGTCCAAACAAAGAAAACTTATAAGAAGCTTTAAACTTGCCATGTACATTGGTGAACCACACAGTGTCGCAGCCATAACGCCATCCTGAAGGAACCTTGCAAAGCCAAAGTCAGCTGTGAACAAAACACCAGATTTTGTTACGTCAAAATGCAAGTAATTCATTTACTTTATTTTTGGATGTGGAATGTCATTCAGATAAACATTGCAGCCTACCAATTTTCAGTCGGATCTCGTGCGGTTGCGGACAAGATTTTCCACCACTATGACTCAGCAAAATATTCTGTGGCTTTAAATCCCGGTGGACAATACCCTTTGCATACAATGCCTTCATTGCTCCAGCTGCAAGAAAATTAAAATTATTTCTCATACTGCTTTGCATAAGGAGAGAATTTGTTTATATAACAATCCTCAAAATAAATGCACCCCTTACCCAACTGACAGAGAAAAAGTCTAATTGTGTCCTCACTCAGGGTCCCCATCACTGCAATAAATAAAAACACATTCAGGAATTACACTAAAATTCTCAGAACTAACTCCAGAACTTCATAATAATATATTTCACACACATGAATCCTTACCCCCTAAGTAATCTGCCAAATCACCTCCATTGCAGTACTGCAAATAAAAAAAATATATATATATTAACACATTAACCATTCAATGGATCAGAAATGGTAAAATATTTTTCAAAAAAGAAGGAAGTTAATAACATCACCTAAGAAGAAAGACTCATTTGCCACTCCCATCAAAAATCATCTCCAGAAAATAAACAGCTCTCTGTAGACACAGACATCAGAAGGTTCAGCACCAATGCCCACATTCTAGATCGTTAATAACCATCTAGGGCCAACACAGTTCACTGCACACAGTATCAGTTTTCACAACAGACAGAATATGCAGGCAGTTTCATTCCTCTAAAATGCCCTGTTCCCAGCTACCACACTGCTGAACATCACATCGAGAATATGATACACAGTGACACTATATCTACCACAGGGGTTATGAGGGATAATCAGAACACAAGCGGCAAAACTGGGTTGCACAAAATTCTTACGGGAAAACTAAGGATTTGTAAATGCAGATGCTTATGGTTGAATCCCCACATCACTTGAAACACACACATTTTTAGACATTAACACGGCACTCTATGGTTAATGTTGCTAGCTTCTGGGGCAGGTGAGTACCCACCCACATTTACCAAGGCCTTTGTCCTGCCATTGATGAAATGTGTGTCAAGTGTCTACAGCCAGCTGATAGCTTGCTTAATGTCAGAATCTGTCGCCAATTTGCCTGCCAGCCGGGAGCTTCTTATGGTGGCAAAGATATGGAAATCACCAGGAGTTCGATCAAAACTGCATAGGGAAGTAGTTTCATAACCTCCTAGCTACAGTGCTGTACCTACTGACAGTGTGGGGCCCAGTGACGTCCATCTCTCTGGACACTTTAAGAAGCACTTGGCTGGGAAGGAAATTTACAACAAACACTGTCATGAAGCAAACTGTCACCTCCTGCCTACAAACACATGACACCAATTTCTTCTACACCAGGATAAAAGCCTTGGTGCCATGACAGGACCAATACCAAAATGTCGATGCTGAATCATGGAGGTCTGGTGTGTAAACATCTGGTGCAATGTAAACATCAAAGTCAGAATACAGTTCTTTGGATAAGATCATTCAGTACCTCATTTTCTGAAATTTCATTGCACTTCAAACTACTCTAAACTACCATCAAAGAATAAAGGAGATTCTGCTCTTATGAATGGAAGAAGTATGACTCACCTCCATAACCAAAAAAACATTATGCGATGTTTCCTGGGAAAGAAGAAGAAAAATTTTAAAATTTGATTGCATCTCTCTAACAACTGCCTGTTAACCATAATTTAGTGTAACATAAAAATAACAACATTCAGAAAATACCTGAGCAACATACTGGGAAAGCACAACATCAAGAAACTAATGAAAACACCCATACTGGGCACTGCACACATACTTTGTAAAGTACTCACATATAAGTACAGAGCATATTTCATGGGCTAAATAACATTACATATACCATAAACTGTTAACTACATAACAGCTGCAACATTATATACCCTAGAAACATGCTCTGTTTCAGGTGTATAATTATAAATAGCCTGCATAATGGTGAAAAATAATAAGTATAAAACATATTTCACAGGCAAAATAACATCATGTGTAGCACAAATTGTAAACACAGAACAGCTGCAAACCTGTATACCCTATAAAAATGGTTTGTTTCAGGTACATAATTGTAAATACCCTACATAAAGGTGATAACAAGGATGATAATAATAATAATAGTAACAATTATAATAATTACCTTACAGTCAAGCAGTGCTACAACATTGTCATGATGAAGTTCCGTCAATTCCTAAAAAGAAACATAATGACCATTACACAAGATGTCAGAGCTTTAACTCAGAGTAACCAGATGAAACACAGTCCTTCATGAGAAGCTGAGTTACTCATAAGTCTAAAAGTCTGTGATGAAGATGTACCATTAACATGACACAGACATGGGACTTTTTCTTTGCAAACATAAGTTTCAGAAACTGACTCACTCAGATCAAAAAGGGGAAAAGATCTCTTAGACTCAGCCAATCTTCATCACCCACACATAGGTGGTTTCATAACTTTAACCCGCAGCCTTCTCTTTTCATCATTAGTAACTAAAAACGAAACAACAAAGAAGTCCAACACATGTGTCAACTTCATGGTAGTCCCACAGCCAGTCAAGAAACTGTCCACCTATTATAAAAGCCACAGGTTCATCACCACATTCACAACAAACTACCACCTGACCCTACCCTGAGCCAGCTGCATCAAGTACACTCACTTCAACATCATACTTCCTTAAGACCCATTGTAATGTTATCTTCCCATCAAGGGCCTAGGTCCCTTATCTTCATAGTTTCAAACAAAAACAATGTATGCATTTCTCATCACACACACATGCTTGCTATATGCCCCACCCATCACATCCTCCTTAATTTCATCACCCTCTTAATTTCTTTTGAAGGGTGCAAATGAACTTACTACACAGCAGATAAACAGATCTCTTATTACAATGGTTGCATATGAAGTGTACGTGCATCGTATGAGGGTACTTAAAATACAACAGCCAGAATGGGGATGAGAAACTGACACAAAATAACAGTTACAGATAGCATGGACAAATGTTTTACAGAGGCCTAGGAATTTGGGGCATGATGGTATTAGCCACTGAACACACTGTAGTAATTGTATGCATCCACTACTACAGCACTACAGAACACTGAATTTTGCCCTTAATGTCTTTCACGCGATTCTCACAACAAACAGCAGTTACTTCCCCGTGATTCATTAATTGGCTGATCTTTGTAATAGGAACACAGTTTATTTTTTCTCAGGTGGGAAATGTTTAATTATTGCTTAGCTACGATTCTGGCTTTGACAGGTTACACATGAAGCTTACAGAAACAGCTTCACAATACGTACAGACAGTATCTGTGCACCACTTCGGTAATTTCCTGGTATGACTTGGTAATTATATTCACAGCACCTGACAACAATAAAGCTGTCAAACTGTCTATCAAAGAGTCAAATCTCAGACAATATCTGGTTAATTTCAGATTTTAAAGCTGATAATAAAGTTAAACAATTAACTCTCTTCAGAAAATCAACCTACTACTGACCTTCACAAAAAATTCCAGCATATTTAATTCCAACCTGTTATAACAGCACATCTTCCAGTAGCAATTATGAAGGTAAGAGTCTTCCAGAATATGATGCCATACAGTCTGGTAGAAATTAACTGCTATCATTTCAAAATGTCCATACACATCTACCAGATTATGCAGTATCATATTCCAGAAACCCATACTCTGAAAACCAGGGGGTTTTGGTTATAAGAACAGGCAACTCAGTTGCAGGGTATTCACTTGCCAAGAAGACTATAACTCATGAAACATAACTGCTGTAAGGAATTTACCTACTAACTAGATTCTTAAATATCAGAAACATTTGTTTACAAGCCAGAACTGACAAAATGGTGGTAAGCTGACACCAAAGTATATTCTTCCATTGTAACGAACATGAAGTCTGACCCAACTTAAGAAACATTCTCAATACTCACACATTTATAAGCAATGATTATTACTTGGTCACTTGTTTCTTCTCATCTGTATCAACGAACTGTCCCCAGTCTTCAATTCCAAAACCAACCCTACATTCTCTTTGTAAATAATACTAAAGCTGCAAGTTTTGATGATCTCACAGTGCTAGTAATGAAAATTCAGTTCTTCTGGGATGTTATGCCATGTAAAGAGGTAAATAGTTACTCGTGTTCAAGAGTAGTCTAAAGTCTGTCTCTGTCTCTGGAATAATGGAGTCCATGTCTCTGAATATAAAAACACATTTGTGGTTCAAAAGAAACCATAAAAGTATTTGATATCCAAAAAAAATAATTTGAATACTGCAAAGTGCTATAACAGAGCACTCTTGTTCCAAAATGTTTAGGATATCAAGTGTCCTTTCACTCGCCAGCAATAATTGTTCTTGGTATTATCATTTCTTGTGGACAAAATGAAATAATTTTTATCGATTTCAGACACATGCACTTCAGGGACATGGAATAATTATGACCTTCATGTACCAAACAGCCATACTAACCTCAGTCAATATCACAAAGGAGTTCAATATACTGGAATTTAGTTCCATAACCTTTCACCTACCATCAATATTTTAGGTCATAATAAAAAGTATTGAACCCGCCAGTATCATCTCACTCCTTCCACACTATACAAGAATTTTACCCATTACAAATTCATCACACAACACATACATATATGCATAGTATAGTTCTATCACTTAGTTATTTTTTGATCAAACAGTAAACAGACATTTACTTTGTACTTATATTTGCATTTGATACAAATATAATATTAAGAGACCACATTGCCTGCATCCTTGGCTTAGTCCTACGAATGATCTACGAAATGTAAAATGTTACTCTATAAAGAAATGACTTTTTTTTTTTTAATCTCATATTTTGATGAGGTTACTGATTACCGTATGCACAAAAATACTGTATAAACATTCAAACGTGGACGCGACCAGCAGTTTTTATTTTACAAACCTGGATATTTTAAAACCTACCTTTAATATTTTGATCTCCTTTCCCAGCAAGTTTTGTGACTTGGCCAGATTTTTCTTTGTAATGCTTTTGATGGCAACCACAAAATTTGGGTTCTACAAAACAAAATATGTAAGATGAATTTATAAATATTGTCTAATTAACTACAAACTGTAATTCTCTACACCACTTCCAAAAGTAAACATTTTAGACTGTCTTTCTTACCTTCCTATGCCTACCTTTGAATACAACAGCAAACGCTCCATGGCCAATTAAATCTTTGCTGTTATATTCAAAATCGCCAACACACTCCATTCTATGAACTTTATATTATAATGAAGTTTTCGCTGTCGATACCCTTTCACTTACGGTAAATCATACGCTAAGTTGTTGTAGCACAGTGATCAATAATCAAAATATTAGCTACTTCGAATTACACTCATTCATTGTTCATAATGTATACAGCCGTAACTTTACGTCTTCCACATTGTTAAAAACTGAGTATTATTTAATGTATAACACGATGGGTTAAATTAAAAACACTAAACGCTGTCATTATTTGTATCAACCAATAAACGTCATACGAAACATCCTCCATCTTTTTGTTCACAGCTGTTTCCATATCACAGTAAAAATATTACGCTGCACAAGTAGTGCGAATTTTGTACAAATAACGTAACTATAAGAGAAAGAAGTATACAGAAATGTTCTATTTAGATGATTAAGGACTGTTAGTAAATTTATAATGCCAAAAAGCATAGTGCATTTGTGTTTGTAGATACGAAAAGAGTAATCCGCTAAATTTAGATTCCCTATTGGTTTGGGGTTTCTGACATACTGTTCGCGGTAGTATACCTTTTCTGGGGATTGTCTGCGAGCTAACTTCTAAAATGGCATAGATGTCATCCATATACACGGTAAATCAATACAGACTTTTGACTCAATACATCATGTACTGCTTGTGTGACAATACCGTCACATATACTGAAGATAATTTTGGAAATATCGCCATTAGTTAGATTTGTGCTTCCTTTTGGTTGAGAGACACATTTGTTATTTTGTTTTCAACGGGTTTCAGCATTTCGCATTTTTCAGAATGTAAGTCATCACTTCCTTCTCTTAAATTCAGTGTTGTGCTTATTTGAACAAGATTTTCTAATCTTTAAAATCAGTATCATTTCTGCCGTTGTCGGAATAAGTATTCACTTGGATGTACTCTCAACTAAGTTAAATTAAATAATTTCGTGAGTATAATTCATTATTCCTTTTTCTTAAATGCATCATTGTGTTTATTTGAATATAATTTCTTCATTCTTAAATTTAATTTTGTTCTTGTTGTTGCTGAAATATAATTCATTCATTTTAAGTCTGTACTTATTTGAATGTAATTCATTCGTCGTCACATTAAATGTTTGCATTTCTTATTTTAAAGTCATATTGCGTTTATTCGAATACAGTTTGTTCATCCTTAAGTTTTAGTTTATTTTTGTACTTTTTTACATGTTCACTGATGTTTTTCTTTTCAGTTAAATGTCTGTTTATTTGAACGTAATCTGTTTATCCTTAGATTGCGTGTATTAGGCATTTGTTTAAATAGTCACTAATGATTCACTTTCCAATTCGATATTTTACCCATTTGGGCGCAATTTATTGTTGCATTAAATTTAATTTTTTTCTTAATTTGAAATTCGTTTACTTCTTAATTGTAATTTAGTAAATGAATTTACTTACTTGCTTGCTTACTTACCTACTTGTTCCATCGAACAGTCTTCCTTGAGAAGCTAACTCATTCTCAGCTAACTAGTCAAGAAATTCGGGGCATTTTACGGAATCCGAAGGTTCATTACCGCGTTTATAAAAGCCCGCCACCTTTCCCTGTCCTGAGCCAGATCGATCCAGTCCACGCCCCACATCCCACTTCCTGAAAATCCATCTTAATATTATCCTCTCATCTATGCCCGAGTCTTCCAAGAGTTCTCTTTCCCTCAGTTCTCCTCACCAAAACCCTGTATGCAACTCTCCTCTCTCCCATACGTGCTGCATGCCACATTCTTCTAGATTTGATCAACCGACTAATGTTTGGCGAGCAGTACAGATCATTAAGCTCCTCATTACGTAGTTTTCTCCACTCCCCTGTTACCTCGTCCCTCTCAGGCCCAAATATTCTACTCAACACCCTATTCTCAAAAACCTTCAGCCTGCGTTCCTCCCTCAATCTTAGCGACCAAATTTCTCGCCCGCACAAAACAACAGGCAATATTATAGTTCTGCTTATCTATCTTAGTCTTTGTAGTTTTGGATAGCAAACTGAAGACAAAAGATTCTGCACCGAATGGCAGCAAGCATTCCGTGACTTCAGAGTGCTCTTAATTTCTTCCTAAATATAATTTTGATTCGTTTCTAACTCAAACACTAGAGAGTTTCAGTGGAGACAGGTATAATTACAGCAGAGACTCCCAACTGACGCTGCATCTGACCCCGCGGTGTATGCGATGTAAGAGTGTGATTCGTACATTGACGAAAGCAGATCGACGAGCCTCTGCTCTAATTTTGTCAGCTCTATCAAATATTACAAATAATACACAGTAGAAAGCGATATTTTGTTCTGTGCATCTTGAAACGTCACGATCAGGGTGACGGAATACGGAACAGACGACTGGAATTCCTATCCCGACAGCAGCGGGTACATGAAGAACAATACGGGAAACAACAAATAAAGCCTAACACGTGTTGCAGGGAATTACTGCCATACAAATCAGAAATTATGTATTCTGGGGCTGCGTCGCATCCATGAAGACCTTAATTCTCCGTGACACCGCTGTGAGAATCTCAGACGTCGCAAATCTAGTGTTTTGGCTATCATATGTAAGTCAAAGTCGTTGTACAACAGTGACGTGCCATTTGGCCCATGGCTTGGCGTGTTGCACTCAAGCACGTCTTATGTCGAATTCAAATTGATTGAGAATTTATTGTTGCTTACAGTTTCACGTACGTCACATATTATTATTACTATTTAGAACTTAATAATTAACTAAATTTGTAGAACAAATTAACAAAGCTTCGCACCTTCGCCATATTAGTTTTATGTTTACAGTACCTCCTGCGCAATTTGCAAGTAGTTCCAAGTTTATGATCTATCCATACGACAAATTTCATGTGTCTTACACTGCCATAGTTCCTTGGTAACCGCCATCAAGCACGGTGATAAATTCACATACATGCAGACGTCCTTTCTGTGTTTACAGCCCATAGTATATTAACTTTGAAATCGCATAAACCTATCTTTCGAAACATTATCGTCCAATGTACTTCCCATTACCGCAGTTTAATGGACCTTATAATTTGATTAGACGGCCATATTATAACTGTCGACCGTAGGAAATTGACAACACCAGTTTTAATATTAGGGGCTTGGGGTCGGCATTAATAAAGTAAAGTTTAAGTTTGTAAAATTCGGGAACATGGTACAAAATGTGAAAGGCTACACCAGCTCACAAAAAAACGTATACAGAATCCCGTAAGCATTTTCATTTCGCTTAAGAAAGGGAAGTAAGAACAGCCTGGCTTGACAAACAAAAGGCACACCTCCGAACCTGTGCCAGACCTTTCGATGTCTGGCAGTTCTGAGGCAAAACATTTCGTTTGTGGCACGAAATTTATACGACGTTTCGATTATGATCATTTGGAATGCTCAAGCAGACGGCGAATGTACTGTACAGAATTTAATGTATGGCACTAGAAGACAACTTAGAGTCACAAGCGCCTACTCCGCCATTTCGCTTCACTTACTATGATAAATAAAATATATCATAGTTTTGGTAAAAAAAAAGGGGTAAAAGGTAAAGCAATCCCGTCACAGGCCTGAACAGGTCCTGAGGGTTCCAGGAGGTTGAGGCTCCCAGATTTCAAGACAATTGGCACGTGAAGATAGTAAGGTTGTGAACCCTACGCACCGGCCACCTTTACTCCCCAGTAAATATTCCTGGTACACATTTCTGTTAGAGGCTGAGTCGACCCCAAGGCCGTAGTGAGGTCGGAAGGATTATGTCAATGAAAAATTCCAATGACACCATCAGAAATCGAACCCGCGACCTTCCGGCTTGTAGCGCAGTGCCTCAACCAACTGCACCACAGCGTGCGTCTTAGAGACATTAAATATAAAATATGACGATAATATTGTCAATAACAGTGTAGATGCACCCTTGAGATCACTGGCCCGTAACAGCGGTCAGCACTTCACCCGGCAGCCTGGCATTGGACAGAACCACGTAGGCACGACGTTTTTGTAGGCGATTCTTGTAAGACAAGAGTTAGAGTGGGGCTTATTGAAAAATATTCACTTGAGGTCACCTAGTGAGGTGCCCGAGCTGAGGTGGAGTGGTGTGGTGCAGAAAAGAACATCCGGCATGCCTGGACGACTACTTGTGGTTTCTTTGGGTGTTCGCGTCCAGCAGCGAGTCATCAGGAAGTGAGTGTTGAGGGGAGGACAGCCGCCAAAAAAGGGTCGCGGGGAGAAATTAGCACCATGTCGTACGTAGATTCCAGTGACCAGAGGTGATTGGTAGTGTTAATAAACTTATGTCAAATGGGCTGTTAGTTGGACTCATATTCTGGTTGTAAATAAATACTAATTACAGATTCTCAGCTGTATGATTGCTTCCTTCAGAACCTAGGTAGGTCGTTGGACCGCAGCGAGCGCTCTTGTCCCTTCCTATCCCCACGTCCGTGAGAGGGTTAAAATCAGAAGCGGTTACCTTTAAAACCAGACACAGGTAGCTTACCCACGGCACTGACTCGCAATAGCATAAATATAATAGTAAGAATTTGATAGTTGTGGCAGCTCTGCCAACGCGTCTACAGATGTTATCCCGATAACCTGGCTTCATAAAGCGACAGTCCAGTGCTCCGGAAGGGTTGTGCAGAGCGTCAAAATCAGACCGGTCGATTGAGGGCCCTCCGTGGGAGGGCAGGGAAATTTCAGTACAGCAAACGGCGGCAGTAGGTTTGGATGTATATGAGACATCTTGGGCGTTAGGTGAGAGGTGGCGGCCTGGAACAGATACCAAACTGACAGACCTAGCGTCAGACGATAGGGAAATCTCATATCCACCACGGCCTGTAGTGAAGGAAGGGAAACTGTGATTGATTTGACAATCATTGAGGCAAGGGTGGTAGAATTAGACGAGGAACTGCGTAACCTGAGCCTTGGCAGGGTAAAGGATCTTTCACTCGCGTCCAACATAAAAGCATGGGCTGGAAGTAAAACAGAGAAATACAGAGAATTTTTGAGCCAGATTGATCAATTTGGACAGAATTAGCATAGTTATGGAAAAATGCATTGGCAAGGCCCAGTAATACATCAAGGGTGCAGAATAACTGAATGAACCAGGCTTGACGTACGCTACGTTAAAGGAATACCTAACCCAACACTGTTAGGGACATCAAATCGAGAAGAATGAGGTAGGCGGGGCACGTAGCACGTATGGGGAATAGTAGAGGTGTATACAGGGTTTTGGTGGGGAAACCTGAGGGAAAGATACCACTTGGAAGACCCAAGCGTAGATGGGAGGATAACATTAAGATGGATATTCAGGAAATGGGATGTGAGGGCATAGACTGGATCGATCTGGCTGAGGACAGGGACAGGTGTAGGGCACTTGTGAATGCGGTAATGAACCTTCGGGTTCCAAAAAATGCGGGGAATATCTTGACTAGCTGAGAACCGATTAGCTGCTCAAGAAGAACTCTGCTCCACTGAGTAAGTGAGTGAGTGAGTGAATGAGTGAGTAAGTAAGTAAGGTTAAAGGAATGACGAATAGAGCGCTAATCCGAAAAATTTCCGTGTCATTATTACTGCACTCAGCTACAAGAGGCTAGGCAGCAAGATGGAGAATCTCCTGCTCAATTTCTAGATAGAATTAAGGCTATAACAGCCAAAACGAAGGAAAACTGAGCACATGGTCGACCAGAAAATTCTCGCGGATAAGGCTACATTCAGGCTTCTATCTCTGCCCTCATTCATGGCATGAGAGATGAAGCGGGAAAACAACTGAAATTTTCCATGTCAGGTACTCTACACGAAGCTCTGAGAATATCTAAAATAATACACAGGGCTGTGAAAATGGAAAATAAAGAGAAAAATTTAAAAAAAAATCATTCTGGACCAAAACAATGAAAAGTTTCAGTTGTGGGAAAAAGGGTCACATGAAACTCGGCTGTAGTTTTCCGCAGTGGTAAGCTTTTCCTAAGGAAAACTATGCCAGCTCAGCTCCGAGGCAACAGCCTGCTAGGCGCAAGCCGTCAGTGATGGAACAGAAAAAAGCTAACCTTGGGGCTACTATTATCTGTGGCAGACGTAGGGAATTTTAGAACACAATTGCAGGAAACCCGAATGGAGAATTCGGGAAATTTGATCTAGAACAGACGTGCGCAAGCCATGGGACGCCACCTAACCAAAACGTTTATAAGATTACACCAGCAATATGTGGGGGAAAAATCAATGGATCTTTTAACGACAGACCTAGAAATAGAGGGATATCAGTACCCATATCTCATAGACCCAGGATCAGTGAGAGTTATCAAGCCTGGAATAAGCAAGGGGCACAGTGTGGATCCCGTAGAATTTACGGTTAAGGGCGTAATAGGAACGGAGATCCAGACAAGTGGGTCTAGAATACTGGAATTCAGACTAGGAAGAAGATTTTGCAGGCACAAATTTATCGTAGCTTCGGTCCAGATGGACTATTCAAGTATTCTAGGGCCGGATGTCGTACTGTCTTACAAGCCATACCAGATCTGGTAGCAACTACTGCGTGCATCAGGTAACTTGATACCAGAGCTCTCTGACACTGCATACAGCTGTGGTCGGCACGGCCCGGTCTCTGCTTGGTTCAGTTCCGCACGGCCAGGCAATGTTATACCTGTTCCTAAAACATCTACTTTGTTGGGAGCAGGAGTACGTTGTCTATTGCAATGGAATTGCTTCTGTTAAGGTTAAATTCTGTATTTGATTAGAATTTTTTTCTGTTTAAAATTGAACTGCTTAAAAAAAACGGCAGAGTCTTACGGGTTATGAGAAAATGTTTTTGTAACGTAGATAAAACGTTTGCAGCTGCGTGCGCTGTTTCACCCCTTTACCAGCTTGGCTCTTCACCCCCGCGCTGGAAAGGATCAAGCTATCCGACGAAGACAGTATATATAATAGTTGGCCACGACCGCTTCCCGCTTTAGCGGTCAGGTTGCAATCGCACTGGTGAGGGGGCGTGCGTAAAACTGCCGCGGTTGCAAGCAAAGACAGGCCAGGCCATTCTGTCCGTCGTGAGTGTGATTTCCACACAAGGTTACCTGCAGCTGTAGGTCCCGGTTTCAAAGTCTTTAGAAACCCACACCTGTCTGCTCAGGACACACAGGAGTAGAAATCACGACTCTGAGGTTTGTGAGAGAATGAGGTGTACAAGTTGTTTGAGAATGACTACACCACCACGGTCTATGGCAACTGTTAGACCAATTTGGTAACCGAAGGCATTGACAAAATCTAGAAATCAGAATTCTCAGAAGCAGTGGTTCTCAAACCTGTGGAAATCTTGATGAAAGAAGTAAATTCGCGTAGGGTGCTGTCAGGTGTGAAGAGCAGCTCTGAAACAGGACACTCTGGTATGCAGGGAGCAACCGGGAGTGGTGTGTTAGGGTTGACAGATAACGAAGATAGTAATTCAAGTGACGAAAGAAACCCACGGGTAGGGCTGGCGATCACAGAACTTTCTGTTGACAAGGTGACGTCATACAGCGAAGTCGCGCGTCGGAAAGCGCCGGTTGAGGGAAATCGTTCTAAATAGATGAAGGGAGGATAATCTAAGGTCACCCTAAGACAGACGGTGAAACAAAGTGAATGCCCGAACAAGAGTAATGAACTGGAGAGGCCAGCTGACTCGCGACACGTAGCAGTGTCCAGCAGACAGTATGCAAGCTAACTTATGCCTTGGCAAGCACGAGCGGAGAGGAAGTGGGACTTCCTATAGGCACAAGTACAGTATAGCAAAGGTAGAAACCACGGGCAAGTTAATGACCAAAACGAAACAGAAAAAGACCACAGAGTTCAGGGACTGGGAATATATCTTAAACAGTTACACCTCAAAGTGAAGGAACAGAGCATCTGATCCCTAAAGATAGAGACATTTTTAAACTTGAGCTTTTGAGTTCCCAGGACTTGTTTAAGAAAACGGAAGATGCAGTTATTCCCTGCACAAGTTACGGATGCAACGAAATTAAAACGGGCGATGCTGCTCCTTTTAGGAAAAAATACCATCGCGTCCCGTGTGCCCTGAGAGACGAAATGCGCGGGCAAAGAGGAGAAATGAAGGCAAAGGGAAGCTGTATCAGATGCTTCAATTGAATGGGCAGCCCCTGCAATTCTCATCACAAAAAAATCTCCGGGTAAAACAAGGAAATGCCGCTTTTGCGCGGATTTCGGGGGAATAGACCACTTGGAAGACCCAGGCGTAGATGGCAGGATAATATTAAGATGGATCTTCTGGAAGTGGGATGTGGGGGGCATGGACTGGATCAATCTGGCTCAGGACAGGGATGGATGGTAGGCTGTTATGAATGCGGTTATGAACCTTTGGGTTCCCTAAAATGAGGGGAGTTCCTTGACTAGCTGAGAACCAGTTAGCTTCTCAAGAAGAATTCTGTTTCCTGGAGTAAGTAAGTAAGTAAGTAAGTTCAGAGGTCTTAATGGGGCAACACAAGAACTGGTTTATATAATGCCACTTTTCTAAGAGAATCTGAGTAGACTAAATGATAAAATATATTTCTCTATAGCAGATATTAAAGGCGCGTACTACCATATTCCCTTGATGCCACAAGATAAACACAAGACTGGCATTATCATGCCTTGGGGTTCTTTCCAGTAGGAAAGATTAGTCTTTGGTCTATCGGGGACCCCAGAGATGTTTACTAAGATTACGGACCAAGTTCTTTTAGGACCAGGAAATACAATCTCTCTCATACTGTTCATGCTAGGGACAAATCTGGTCTGATTCATGTTTGTTTGTTGAAATGTATACACTCCCTTCATGATTTCATTTGCCCGTCAATGACGTTGCTGTGCATGTACGCAGTAACTTTGTGCGC
>Ga0123355_10007209_pt1 | contig 16614 bp, 14 predicted proteins | sample TergutEmb28metaG_3_FD_89872 | JGI IMG/M metagenome (GOLD analysis project Ga0123355, IMG submission 89872) | Embiratermes neotenicus P1 segment gut microbial communities from Petit-Saut dam, French Guiana - Emb289 P1 | ecosystem: Host-associated > Arthropoda: Insects > Digestive system > Gut ...
AAAAAAAAAAAAAAAATATGTCTGCCAAGGGAAAATCTATTTATCAAAATCTCAGACGATCCCCCAAAATAAAATGTCTGCAAAAAAAATTTACTATTAATTTCATACACTTAATACACCATGCCTGTCGGATCCTATCTACCTTTGCTAATTAGTGTCACAGTCTCCATCTTCACAGTCAGTGCCTTCGTCTTCCTCACACTCACTCCTAATATTCCCATTTTTACTGCAATTCCACAACATATCATCTGTCTCATCCACCATATTGGATATGCAGCACTTATTAAAACCCTTCACATTCACCTCTGGTGACATAAACTGCCTTTCTATTATGATCCATATTTACTAAATAATACATTTATATATCTTGGTTTATAAACTTACTTGAACCCATGAAGATTCACAGTTTTCTCTACAGATGGTATTAAGAATTTAAATAGATGTGTTCTGGATTTTTGTCATATCTTTAGTCTCATCAGTCTGAGTTCATGGCTCTTTTTATGGGTTTTTAATTTGTTGATTGGTCCAGGTTTTATTTTTGAGCCATGTAGTTAATTTTTCAATAGCCATTTTCCTTTTATCACCCTTGGACTAGATCTGTTCTCAGGTGCATATCTTAACAAGTTACTGTTTCTGTGGTGCCTAGTGACTGAGAATAGCTCAATCTAAGGGGTTCACCAGGTTAGATGCTTATTTAAAAAAGGAATATTGATTCATTTAACTTCAGTTTTGGTCTGTTCTTTCGGATTTCTTGATCCTTGAAGATGGGACCAATAGGTTGACCCGAAATGTCAGCAAGGAATTACTACTTCATGATGCATAATATATCATTAGAGTGGAGATCTCACATGATGATTTGGTGATGCTGGCCATGGTTTGTATCCACATAGTCCAGTTCAGAGCGATCTGGTTTGGCATGGTGTGGTTTAGCACTTCATACGTGAATATAAACAACCTCACATATTTTGAGCACCAAATATAAGGAGAAAGCCTAGTCTTGCCTTCGAGTAAATATGATATTTTCCCAGTAGAGCTCTGCTTAATCCATTAGCTGTCTGGCCCAGGCCACTAATGTAAGTCTAAAAATAGTTAAATTGGGATAAATTTTATGTTACAGGTATTATTAGAAATATTTTGTTTGGAAAATTGATATGCAGTGGTAGAACTAGTTGATCAGAGTGCATTTAATTTGTTGTTACTGCTAACCTGGACATATTATTTGAATTTGTTTAAATTTCTACACAGTTTTAATATGATGTATGAAAAATGCTTTACAAATTGAAACAAAATTGATTGTTAGGTTAATAAAGTACAAAAATAAGGTTATTTCTGGTTGAAGATTCTATATGGATATAAAATCTCACTGATGTGACAATCGCTGTGTGGCATTGTAACACTGTGCATGTATGTACTGCTCATAAGCAGACACACTTCTTCTAACCTGATATGCACAACATATTTCTGTTGCTGGGCACAGCCATTATTTTATCTGATGTCAAAACTGTTGATGTATTACACCAACCAATAAATTTATCATCATATTTAATAGAGCTTTCTGTTCACCACTGGTGTTAATTTAGGTCACCCATTTAAGGAATCTTTCAATTACTACTGTAACTTTAATGGCATCATATGTTTGTTTAGAGGTTCAGCATGTGCATGTTTAATTACATTTTACTCTTCCAGGAATTGGTGTTCGGATGTGTTGCAGTTCATCGCTTTTCTCCATTTGATCTGTGAGTCTGTCATACATCATTTGATATACTTTATATTTCAGGATGTTCAAATTGATGTTTGTGCCGTTCTCAATGACACAACAGGAACATTAATGTCTTGTGCATGGAAGAATTTCAACTGCAAGGTTGGCCTCATTGTAGGTATGTGAACAGTAGGAAAATTAGAGTTACTGTTCGCTTGATGCACTTCGACTGTGCTGATGCACGTATTTCCTTGTTCTGTGAATGCAAGATTCTACAGTATGTTCATAGCCTTTGAAATTATTTTATTGTCTTTTGTCAGGTGGTGGACTGTTCCACTGCATGAATGTTATGGGTTGTCTTTCTTAAATGTAGCTTAGTTTTCCATATATCTTATACTGTTGTGTAGTTTAGTTGTTACTGTTTATTTGAATATGAGTTGACTTGGATCAATAACACCATAGATGGACAGTGTTACTTCTTAGGAATTCCTTGTAAGTTGTATATTCAGAACAATTTTATAACCATATGCAGCATGGTTATCCCCCCTTGAAATATTATGGATCTGGATATCACAGGTTACAACATCTAGTTTATCTGATGGATGAGTGAGGAATTGCAGTTTGATTCCTGGCAGGGAAAAGAGATTTTTCTCTTTTCCAGAATGCCCAGGCTGGCCTCATATACAGTGGACAGTGGGAGCTTATACCCCAGGGGGTAGAGCTGCAGAATGAAGCTGACCACCCACTCCCATGTAGAGACGAAGCAAGAAAATAAGTTATGATGATTGATTGGTGTGGAAATTAAACTATGCAGTGAAATCATAATTGAACAATATTTGGAATGAATCCTCACACAGATAGAATTTTATAAAAATGAGTCAGAATAGTCAAAAAGTTGGTTAAATAACATTTATGAACGAAGGAGTGAATTTCGACAACTGAACTATATTCCAGCTACTATAATTCAGCTGTTTACTAAAATTGGTAAGTGGCCGCTCCCCGTAGGACAGGTGTTTGACATAACACCTTTGTTTTCTGTAGCCACAGACATGGGATGCCTATCAAGTAACTTTTGCATTTAATGCCCGTTTGGGATGCATATCGAGTAAATTTTGCATTTAATGCCTGTATGGGATGCCTATCAAGTAAATTTTGCATTTAATGCCCGTATGGGATGCCTATCGAGTAAATTTTGCATTTAATGCCTGTATGGGATGCCTATCAAGTAAATTTTGCATTTAATGCCCGTATGGGATGCCTATCGAGTAAATTTTGCATTTAATGCCCGCTAGCTGCATCATGTCTTGTCTGCTTGACTGTCCATCCATGTTTGAAAATTTTGAATTGTGTGAACATGTTGACTAAACTATGATACAAATTATGTTTTTATTCAGTTGCACAACATGGATTACCTCTTGATGTGAACACTTAGATTGATATTTCAAAACCAACAGAATAGACTGAAACATTTTACAGACACAGTCATGGATATTGTAACACACATTTTGTGTTAGGTGTATTTTCTTCATACAGCACTTGACTAAGAGGGTAATAGCCATGAAACAGTACATGTAGAAAATAACACATTGTGCATCTTACATCCTCATTATTTTGCATGTAGCGATGTATGTAGAGCGTGAAACATTTACTTTCATTTTTTTTAAGGTTTTGGGTTTTAATGGACAGAACTCTTCACATTGTGTTCTTCTGGGTAGTGACGATGCGTAGTCTTGTAGGTGGGAACATGCTGCCACCATTTTCAGGGCTTAAGGATTAGGTCCAAGCTGACATAGAGGTGATCAAGGTGAGGATGGGGGTGGGTTATGTAGGTGGGTTGCAGGGAAGATGACCCATCACAGCAGTGGGAGAGGGAGATGTGATAGAGCCTGGTACATGACTACATGGTGTCACAACCTGCAAGACACCAATCTGAATTTTCTTCCTGTTCTTTGTACAGTCAGAATGTGATATGTGTATATACTGTTAACCTTAAATGATCTATGCTTGTATATGCAAACACACATAAAAACACCCCTAGAAATTCATTTAGTATAGTAAGGCAAAAAGAAATTTACTGAATTTTAAAGCATGCTGCATAACCTTTTGTTTCATTTTCCACAAAATGCCCTCTATTTCGTAATTTTATCTTTTTCTGTTTATATAATAGATTTTTCATAAATCGCGTGGTAAAATTTAAGTACCATTCTGATTGTTTAAAGGATAACATGCTTATAGCAGTGATGTTAATGACAGAATGTATCTTCAGTCACCAGTCTCAACAGGGCCACTATCACAGGCACTTCACTGCATATGCAAGCCACATATGTGATAAAGCACCCATGACAGCTGCTGTGCTGAGACCAGATTACTGTATACTCTGCATTTGAATATTTCTTTCTTTCTTTTCCATAATTGTATATACTTTTCACAAATATCTGAAATCATATCTTCGTATACACCATTTTGATTAAAGGCTTAAGGAGAAACTTTTGGAAGAATTCTAGACCTATGTTAATGCCTAAAAACTGTAATTATGCAATGTAACTGCTGCAATCTCTACACCTTGTTTTGTGTGTTTGGAATGTCAGTGTTTTGAGTGCCTTTAAGTTTATGTTCCTGTAAATATTTACACGTGAATGTTATGTATAAATTATGTGGTGATGGGTTTGTATCAGACCTCTTTTTCATTTCTTGTTTTATTTATTATTGGTCTATTGTCTGTCAGTGTATGAGAAAAAGTGTTATATATATATATATATATATATATATATAATGCAAGAAATTCAGTTCATGTTCTGGGTCTTAAATTTCACAGTACATGAAATAAAATAATATATTATGCAGCATGAAACTTGTTTATAGTTGAATGCCCAGGAACCCACTAAAATACTGTGTACCTTTCCTGTTTGTGATATGACTTTTCCTGATCAGATTAGAAGCAAATCAGGGAGCAAAATTACATGCACAGAAAGCAGACTTTTTTTTTTTTTTAATGAAATTCATGCTTTTCATTTCATTTCTCCATTACAAGTTTCAGTTTAGTAGAAATGGTTTTGCATTGTTTTCCATGCATGTTCTTCAGACCAGAGAAATATTTCAATAAAGATGTTTTGCTGTACACTAAATAAGTCTTTGGTGCCTTATTTCAAGGAATTAAAATGTAAATATCATTTTTAGTCATTATGACACTGTCAGTGATGCCATTCACTATAAAACAGTCAACAGCAGTAGTTATCTTTCATGGACGTATATTACACAGCACCAGAATTTGCTTTAATACTCATACTTCATGGTTCTGAATGCAGGAACAGGTAGCAATGCCTGCTATGTTGAAAGAGTCGAGAATGCAGAGCTATTTGATGGCGACAGGTCAAAACCGTATGTTGTCATCAACACAGAATGGGGTGCATTTGGCGATGATGGCCGCCTAGACATTGTCCGAACAGAGTATGACCGTGATATAGATCAGCACTCCATCAATCCTGGAAAGCAGTTGTAAGTATAATGTTGCAGTAAGCTGTAATAGTGACACATGCCTGTGCATGTTGCAAATGGAAATGGGCATTTTCTCCTCTCTTAGGCTACTTTCCTCTTTTTCTCTTTGTGTTCCTCAGTTCAACTTATCACCAGTTGAATGATTTTCATGAAACGTAGTATGAAAGTTCTGTCAATTTAGGCTGTGGCAAGGAACAGGGAACCTTACTTCAGTAAAGCAGCAACCTTTGACTCCCTACCGTCCACATGATTTTAAGTTTTAAAATGGCAGACTGCAAATTATGCCTCACAAAGTTTAATACTGATCAAAAGTGTGAGGCAGTTATTTTAAACTTTCTTGTTCCATTATTAGTTGAGCTACTTACGCAGAATTTTGTGTAAAACCAGTTGTATTACAGTCTTAATAGGAAGGACATGAACTTAGTTTTCATTTTAGTGAGGCATTTTCTGAAAGCTTAAATCAGTTCCAGGAGAAACTTCAGTAACATTTACTCAACTGACTCCATGGAGCAGAGTCCTTCCTGAGAAGGTAATAGGCGCTCAGCTAGTCAGGAAATTCCCTGGATTTTATGGAACCCGAAGATCTATTACCACATTCACAAGCACCCACCACCTGTCCCTGTTGTAAGCCAGATCAGTCCAGTTTAACTTCAGAAATACTAAGCAATAATTGATTGTTGGTGTCTAAGAACAGGAACTTGAGCACAAAGTTAAGGACTGTTTGCAGGCAGCTGCAACATAGAATTTGGAACAGTGTAAAGAAGGTAGTACAAAGAGTGCATAGTTGAATGGGGAAAAACAACACATTTAAAGCCTTAACTTTACTGCAAATTAACTCTGGTATGACATGCAAGAAGCGCTATGACAAAAATTAACACAAAGGCTCTTAAAAATGTGCAATCTAATGGAAAGTATGCATGGGAGATCCAATAATGACAAAGTGACAGAACTTATTGACTTGAAAACTGTAATGTGATTATCAGATATAAGCATAATTTGATATGAGGTGTAATTATTATAATTTTCAATTTATGTCAGTTACATGTATTGCGACAGTGATACATGTATAAAGAGTATGGATAGACAAAGAGCTAGTCATGTGTTAGATTGTGCCGTATCTTTTTCTTCTCATGTAAGAAAGGGAGTCTCACATGTGTAACAGTAAACATTTGGGAAGACTAATGACAGATAAAGATTAATGTCATATTTGGTGTGGTGTTCAATCATAAAGGTGCCTACAAATCTGGTATGACATATTTTTTATAATTCAGCTCACAGATTTAATACAGATGAAGTCTGTATGTAAGAAATATGATCCTGACAAAATGATAAGAGAAAAAGTAACAAGTCTGTAATGTGAGTATATTTACAGGAAGAAGCAATAAAAAACTGACATAACTGTAGTTTCTATGACCATATGCAAGCCCAGGATACTAACCCTGCTACATCCTAATCCGTTGTTTGATTATACATTTATACTGCTTAAATAGTAATGACAGTGACAACAACAAAAACAACAATAAAGTATTTGTAGAACTGATGTTGTGCAATAGTGAGGTACACTTTGTGTGTTTTGCCCAGATCTCACTGTTTGTACATGACAAATATTATCTAATTTCCATATATATATGGAAATATATGTGCTACATATTGTGCTGTCTCAGAGTAGGGTCTAATGGCAGTCTATTGTGAACACACTAATTAATGGACATTGGGGTTTTGTAAGATGCAGCAATTTCTTGATTGAGCAAAAACTAGTTTCTTGGGGACTAAGCTGCATTAACTTGGATACTGCTTAATCATCGTCTTGTGGGAGTTGTATTACAAGAGTTAATTAATGTAAAAGAGTAGAGCAGTTTTAAAATATTTTTTAAATTGGCCAGACTACATTTCATACTGGGTTTCATGTGAAAGGGCGTGATATATTAATTTCTGTAACCGAATTAGGGCCTGCACATGGCCATGCAGATTATTAAGAAGATTCTAGATAGACCTCTTGTCATTTAGAATCATATAAAGCATTAACCACAACATAATCTTGTTCCAGGTTTGAAAAGATGATCTCAGGAATGTACATGGGTGAACTTGCAAGACTGATTATAGTAAAGTTCACAAAGCAAGGTCTTTTGTTTGGAGGAAGGGGCTCTGACCTGCTTTTTGAGAGAGGAAATTTCTTCACGAAATATGTTTCAGAGATTGAAAGGTAGGTTACATGCTGAACCATGCTTATCTAGTCTGAGAGAAAACTGGCATTTGGCTCTATTCTGATAAAACATGAACAGAAATAAAAATCTAGTACAAGTTATTCAGATGTATGTTAACCTTACTGTCTTTGAATAGGAACCTTTATATCTCCTCGTTCTGTGGTGGCCATATTTTCTCTTGGGGGTAAAAGATTACTGTTAAAAAAAATGCAGTCAGCCAGGTGGACCATGTAAATGTGCCATTACAATTGAACAAAGCATATGGCCATTGAAGGTTAACAGTATAAAACTGTCTGTGTGCATTTTACGAAGGCATAAAATAGTGGTGGTGTAGCCCACACATTCGTAAGTTTGGCGCTGGATGCAGGTGAGTTGTCAGCCTTGTGCCTCAGATGCTGTACCACTGGAGAAAGAACCCTTCTTAACCATCAAATAGGAAGCTGGTTAGGCCCTAAAGCCAACCTAGACATTGTGGAAAAGAGAAAAATATCTTGCTTCTGCTGGGATTTGAACATGTATCATTCAGCCTGTAGCCTAGTCACTAAACTGACTGATATATCAACTTCTGTTTTTCACTTTGCTGAAAAGGGTGTTCTGTACCATATTTTATTTTTTTTTTGTCATACATAGCAGGTACAGTATCCCACATGGTTTTCTGTTTTGTTACACAGCAATGATGTGAAATGTGTTACACTTTTTTTTATCAACTGGCTAAGTATTCTTTCAAAATCAGTAAAATTTTGGTGCACTGTGGTGCTAGTGTTGCTTCCACATAAATACTGTGCAGTGAAACTTGGATTTTATAGTCCTGATAACTGACATTTTTCTTGATTCTCTGCAAATTTATATTGGTCCTACAGAAACCTCCATAACAATAATTTATTTTTCTGGAGTACAAATTTGTGCTTTCTACACAGTTCTTCAATTACACATTCAGACTGGGTTTATATTGGCGTCCCCCTCTTTTACATACCAACACAAGCAGAAGGTGATAATCACGAACACACGAAAATGTTTCAATATGGACCCATTCATGGTTGTTTCCAGGAATGAGAATAAGAAACTGTTGAGTCTCTGCACTTAAAAAGAAAAACCAGAGTGCCAGTTACATCTGTGGCAATAAAGTACAAAGCATGGAAACATGCTAAATCACAAGCCATGCAGCATCACACACCACCACAGGTTGGTGTGTACATTTGGTGAGGATGGCTTGGTTCTGTCTCCAGTGAAGAGCTATGCTGTGCCAGAAATGAATCTGTACAATATTTTTGTTAGGAATGAAGGGCACAGACACTGACGAAATATTTCATAAAGTTCGATATTGATAATTTATATGAAGGCTGCCCTCAGGAATGTTGAGAACAAGGTGTACAGAGTAAATAGTGAAGCAGCAGCAGTTGACTTTAATGGACATGCGGAAAAAATGAACTACATTACATTTTTAATGTGTTAAAGTATTAATTTAACATTTCAGTAAGTTCATAAATTTTCATTTTTTACATTCAATTTAAATGGTCCCTTCAGAAACATAAAATCCAGGCTTCACTGTGCTGATCTTGAAAGCAGCAGAAAGTAAATAAAATGAACGGAATTATATCGTGAGTCTTTATTCAAGAATTTATTAGGGGCATCAGACGTGCATGCATAGATGTAATGTGCAAATGCCATTGAATATAAAGGAATGGGGTTAAAAAGCAACATTTTCTGTTCACATGTGGTGCATTAATTGGCTGTATTTTTACAGTGACAAAAGGGGAAGCTATTTGAATTGCCGGCAAGTGCTGGAGGAATTGGGCCTCAGCCACGCAACAGACCAGGACTGTAGCAATGTACGTTACATATGCGAATGCGTCTCAAAACGTGCTGCACATCTGGTGTCGGCTGGTGCGGCCACACTCATTAACAAAATGGGACAGGAAAATGTGACCGTGGGTATTGATGGCTCAGTGTATCGTTTTCACCCACACTTCCATGACCTGATGAGTGAGAAGATTGCACAGCTCATAACACCAGGAATTAAGGTCTGTTCATTATGAAATAATTGCTTGTTAATTTAATGTGCATGAGATGTGCCCTGCATGTCATCCTTCTTTCCAGTATGGACCTACTAAAGTATTTAAGAACCTAATCTACATGACCACACAGTCATAATATGAAGACTGGCTTTGCAGTAATAGATTAATAGCTGCAATGTTCTAAGCAGTATATAGTCAACAAAGAATTCATACCACTTCGTATTCTTTTAAAGTAGCAACCTAAAAGATTTAAGTGGCATCCAAGATTTCTAATTAAAGAAGACAGTACACATTTGTGTAAAAAGACTGCAGGAACTGCCATCACCAAAGAGGGCAGTTACTACCTTTTATAGTACTGTATGCTTTAGATTCAGAGTTCTATAAACACTGTGTCCAATAACATGGCACAAGTCAGCTGTCGAACATTATTTTAATTTAATGTATACTTCTCATTACAGTTTGACATCATGCTTTCAGAAGATGGAAGTGGACGAGGTGCAGCTCTAGTGGCAGCTGTAGCTTGTAGAGATCGGTGAAGTAGACGTAATTTAACGTAACGAGACTATGGTTAGAAACGTTTGTACAAACTAGGCTACGTGGGTTCCTATAGATACTGTAATTCTGAAGACCATGGTACCAAGTATGCATATAGTGTACTTGCTGTGATAGTGGACAGAGCTACTGTAGGACAGATCAGTGAGGATGAACAGATGTGTGCATGGAACATAAATATCTAGGTCTGTGTGTGTGTGTGAATGAGTGAGTGATTCTATTCGAGGATTAGGGAATGTGTGTGTTCAACATCTGGAATAAAGATACCTGGACAAAGTGAATGAATTAATTTGCTCCACAGCATCTGAAGAATGCAAATGAGATTTTTAGTTCCACAGGAACACTCCAGATGAACTTGTTTTATTGTAACTTATTATGTTTGTGGAATTCAGCCAAGTTTTTAAATAGATATTTTAGTCATTTTTTGTTATGTAAATATGCAACCTGAAGATTATTTCAGATGAAACTATAAACATTTTAAGAGTTTGTATGCAGTAAAAGACTTAGAGACATTTCTAAGTCCGTGGAATATCAGAATTTTTATTTTTGCTTCATAATCATCATCAGCAGTGAATCCTAGTTATGACATGGCATATAATGTTCAATGAAATGCAATAATCACAAAAGATGGCAAAGGACAAGCTTCATGAAGGTTCAGTTCATATAATTTATGAATTTCCACTTGTGTTTATGGGTGATTGAAATATATTTAACTTTCTCATGGTGAACAATACAGATAATGAAATATATTTAACCCTGTGATGGTGAATATTACAGACATGTAATGTGCAGTGTGATGATCAAAACACCAAATGTTTACTGCCAGTGCTTTCTTTTCTGGGCTACTGGAGTCTTCTGCAGAGCACACTGGGCATTTTATTCTGGTGCAAATGGTTAATAATTATGGGATTGAACAGTTGTACATTTAAATAAATCTGAGATGTCTTTGTGCAGGGAAAGGAGGAAGAAACATTTGGTACAGGACAAACAAGCTCACCTTTCACCTCTGGGCTAAGTTAGATTAGCTGGTGTTACTGATTGGAGGGGCATCAAATGCTGCATGCATTGCACACAGAGTGCAAGTGGATGTAGGTTTCACAATTTTAGGGCACTTCTAGATTGGGGGGGGATGTAACTCTACATATATACAAGGCCACAAATTAGTGACCTGAAAAATTAAAGTATCTTAGAAGAGGGACATTGGATTCTTTGGACATTATTCTACACATCACATTCTCTGAACAGAGTACACTGACAGTGGATAAAAATGCCTGGTTTCACAATCCTGTCCAAACAAAACTACAAAATAGCTCATATTTCAAATCTCTTCTAAAAAGTATATAAACTGTTACATTTTCAATATTCAGCACACATGATGGGATGCATTATACAGAGGGGATGCAGGAGAGAAAAAAAGTATGGATAAAAAAAATTACCTTTACTTCCCTGTTCCATAAAAGTTGCTGATGTGTAACAGTCAAAGGACACATAAGAATGAGTTTTCAGGAACACTGTCATATAAATGAAAAAGAAAATTAACTGTTTATTTGTATCTGTCATAAATTTCAATTGGTACACTGACCCATAGGATACCTTTATAAAATTTCAAGTTGACTCAGATCATCGGTCTGTCTTTCTTAAAAAACAAGTGCACCTGCAAGGATATTTCAAGAAAGGGGCCAAGTTACAAAAATACCTCATACAGGATTACTACAAATGGCTGTCATTCCTTGTATCATATCTGTATAGAAACAGACATTTAAGAAAATGTAGCAATTAGTTACAAAGAAAAATCCTGCAACATGTTTCCTAAAAATATGCAGTAACTTCATGCAGCACCGTCCTTCTCGATAAGTGAAAGATGTTTTCAGCTAGTCAAATTCTCGACATTTTATGAGACCAGAAGGTTCATTGCTGGATTCCCAAGAGCCTGTCTCTATTCTGAGCTACAGCAATACTTGACCGATTTTAAAATTACTCTACCATCTATGTCTAGGTCTTCCAGGTGGTCTCTTTCCCTCAGGTTTCTCCACTAAAACCCTAAGCACCTCTCATCTCTCCCACATGTGCTACATGCCCCACTGATCTCATTCTTCTTGATGTTATCACCCAAATAATATTGGTGAGGAGCAGAGATCATTAAGCCCCTTGTTATGTAGTCTTCTCCACTCCCTTGTTACCTCATCCCTCTTGGCCCAAATATCCTCTTCAGCACCCTTTTTTCAAACACCCTCAAACTAAATTCCTATTTTAGGAGACCAAGTTTCCCACCTATACAAAAAAGACAAAATTATATTTCTATATATCTTAATCTTTAAATTTTTGGATGGAAAACTGAAAGACAAGAGATACTGCACCGAATTATAGCAAGCATTCCCCGACTTCAGTCTGCTCTTAATCTCTTCCTGAATAGAATTTTGATTCATTAGAGTTGTTCCCAAAAATTTCAACTATTCCACCGTTTCAAAGGATTTATCATCAATCTTCATACTGCAATTTTATCCTGCATTCTGATCTCAAGACATGACCATGTACTTAGTTTTGACTTGGATTGACCCTTTGGTACAAAAATACTCAATAACAAGCTAAAGAAATATCAAAAGTGAAACTGTATGGTACCAGTATAAATAATGACATAACAGTATATTAAGCATGCTAAAACAAACAATGTAGCATTTCGTATCACTTGGCATATATTCAAGTCCTGTGTTTTCATTCATTGCATTAACCTAACGCATCTGCATGGTTATATGTACTGAACTTTATTTTTCACATTCCTATGAAGCTCTGAAACAACTATATTACACAAGTTAGGATATCAGGTAAGCAAAAGCAGGATAACTGTATATTGATTGTACAAATTCATTAGCAAGTAAAACAACAATACTAGCTATCTTATATTTATAGCAGTTCTCATACAGAGTAAAGATATTAAATATCAAAATAATCGTAGACACTTGCACGATAAATGAACAAGTCAACAGAGTGATGACTCCAAATGCAGACCTGATTTTATGTTTCAGGAATACATTTTCACAATGTACAAATATTCTCTTCAATGTCATCATTTTGTATAAAACCAATGTATATTACAGTGATTCAGTATATTGTTTGTTGGTTCTGTTACTGATTACATCCCAACAAAATTGCATCCATTAGTTTAATCTTAGGACAAGTGAATGCAAGTCGTAAGGAATTCTGTGAGCACATCAAAAAGGTACTCCACGTACTGCAGGATGAAGAGAACTATAAAAAAATTACACAACACAGACTAGTAGGAGAGTCATAAAAAGTCCCCACTGAAGACTACTAAAGTGTAAGGGGGGCTGCTGGTAATCAACATGTTCAGTTCAAGTACATGTTAACACAGAAGTGCACAAACCCCCCCCCCAAGTTCCAGTAGTGAACTTGTCACTTCTATAGTGCCTAGAATTTTGAGACTTTTCCTAGACTTCTGGAAAATTATGGACCCCTGTGTTAACACGCCTTTCACCAAAGTCTATGAGATTTCATCATGAGTGAGGTAATACTACTGTCCCTATTTGTAATTACTGCTTTCTTCACAGAAATGATCAATGTATTATCACTCTTTATGGAAATAATATGGATTGCATTTCAGAGAAAATGAATACATCAGTGCCAAACTAGAGTTGGGTGGGCTACTTTAAATGATTAGTCTATATGAATTAACAAATTTGCAAAAAAGTGAACGATGACTATGGTGAAGCAAAATGACCCATTTTCACTTGATACTGAACTCTGGAACCAATGACACAACTCAGTTGAAAAACTGCCATGCATGAAGCTGATTCCAGTGCATTCTTGAGGCAGAAGAGCTTGTTGAATGTTCTTGTATTGAAGATGGTTCATTACCTGAAGTATCACTAGGTGATGTTTTCTTTAGCTGTATGCTAAGTTCTTTTGAAGGATCCCACTTCTCCTCAGGTTTTGACCTTGTTTGGTTTTGTGGTTTACAGCCAGTGTCAGTATCAAGCTCATCTATGTGTGGTTTAATGAGGTCATTGTGCTCTCTGTATTCCCTGTATTCTCTAGCAGCTTGTCTCAGCCGATACTGGAAGTCTGGAAGGCCTGTAACAACCATGCAGACAGTTTTGATAAAATGTGTAACACAAGTACCTCTGGCCTGGACACTTGGGATTCAAATCCTGATGAAGGCATGAAAATGTTTTTCTTTACCACCTTACCCAGAATACCTCTAACACCCAACCGAACTCCTATAAAAAGAAACCAGAAAGCATCTTCTGGCTGTACCATAAAGCTGATCCTTGTCCCCTTCATGATTTTTGGTGCAGGGGCAACTTTTTTTACTTTCTGTTATGTAGTGTTCACAAGTGAGACTGCACCTGGAAGTATGCCCACGAAATGACATCATATAAAATGAACATTAACTGTAGTATTCTGCCAATACTATATACATTTCCACACAAAAGGATTCACAGCCTGGGGCAGTCCATTTTCCTTGATTTATCCACTGCAAATGTGCAATTTATACTGGTGTGCTCAGTTACAATAAGTGACCCCAAACAGCTCCCTGCACTGTAGAGACTTTGCGAAAAGATTAACTGCCAGCCTGTCTAAGCAGGGTGATGTGATGAGGCCTGGGATGGAGTGGCCCTGGCTTGCATGAGTGGTGTTTAGTACCCATACACTACAGAAATTTCCTGGCCTGCAGGAGAAATTAACCATTTTGCAACCAGAGCTAAGACCAAGAGGGCCAGTGTAGATGGTGTGGAAGAGTTTGTGGCCTCCCATGGAGAACTCCTTTACCAATTACACGTTGCAGCAGCTGGACTGCCAGGTAGTATTCAAGAAAAAACAAGAACATCAGTCTGCCCCCAGTGAAGTGTTGGCTTTGCTGGAGGAGCATGACAGTCAAGTACAATAATGACATAGTGCTTCTCCAGACTTCCCCTCAAGCATGAAACGTGCCCAGGCCCATCTTCTGAGCCACAGGCATTATAAGCAGCAAATGTTGACCCTTTACCTGTTGAACACATCAGCAGTGAAGTCGTTCATCCCTCTACTACCCCTTCACACCCAACAATGGGTTGGAATGGGAGAACAGCTAGAGCACAGGTAGTTAAGGAGTCAGCCCTTGAGAGATTTCATTATGTTACATTTTGCAGATTTGTTACTGTATATGCTAAACTTTACTCTTCATATACATAAGTTCATTCTGATTTATATTCAAAATGTGGGCATAAGCAGTAGTTTTCTCAGGATTCTGATGGGGGGGAAAAAAAATAAATGATATGCATATTAATATTTTTGATTTTCCATTCCTGTCCTGCATCTCACTTTTGTTATTGACCATCTCTTGCTGTGCTGGTAAGACACGTTTTATAATACAAAATGGTTACTGAAACTACAAGCTTGATTAGCAAGAACACACTCTTACACAACTATCTGGGAAAGCTTTAACACTGATAAAATGAACACTTGCTACACAATTATAGGATACCATACGTTTAAACTGTGTACTTGACATTAACATCCAACCGGCCTGTTTTGAATAACACTAAAACAGCGTAACTTACCAGTCATTGCCACCCACGACGTTATTGAAGAAGGCAGTGAAACACCTGGATTATCAAAGTATGTCAGACTAAATTCCATACCAGGCTGCAAAATGTAAAGCCAGGAACATGGAAAAGTGAATTGTACATTAATAATAATTACAGTACTGTCAATACTGGTATATTATTTAAGAAATATAATAGTGCACATACTGTAATGTTTGGTTAAATGTTATAAACATGTAGAGTCAGATATTACCATGATAGTCAAATCAATAAGCACCTATCATATGGTTCAATGCCTTGCAACGATGGACAGAGCAACAACTGAGGTAGTTATGCATACTGGCTAGCTAGTAACAGGACAGTGATAATGGCTAGAGTAACCCTGGAGATTGAAGTCTCCTATGATGCTACACCACATTGATTGGTATGTACTTATTGGCATTTTCAACAGTCTTGGTGCCTTCATTTTCTGTAACTGCTTAATCCCAAAGATGACTGCATTAGTCCTCTGAAACATTAGTAGCTACAGTCGAACTTGGTCATAACACCAGTGGTTCATGTAACAACACATGAACATTGTCAAATATTCTGTGGTACCAATTAATCCCTCATATCACACCCCTCAGCTAGAACAACACTTGTTTATAATGGCACAAATTATTCAATTATAATCCAGTATTACTGTATTTACCAAATGATAGGGTGTAACACTCGAAAGACTTGAACATTTTCAGCAACATTACAGTGAAAACCCCAAATCTTACAGAAATAACTCTGAAAGGGAAGACCCATGCACACATGCCAATATCAGCACCAATTTTCTTTGCATCAGGAACAAATAATGAAAATGTCTGCTGGTATTTTTTAGGCGCCACTCGTTGAATAATTACAGTAGAACCTCGATTTATTGTTTTTCAAGGGGTTGGAGAAAACAAACGATGAATGCGGGAAAACGATTAATCCGGGAAACCACTTTTTTTAACCAAAAAAAGTCGTACATTGTCTTTTGCTTCTTGGCAGAATTTTGCCTCAATTGAAAATATGACTTTTCAAGACTTAAGATGTTTTCATGGTCCGCGTCGCTTACACTTTGCGCATAGAAAAAC
>Ga0123355_10007210_pt1 | contig 16614 bp, 7 predicted proteins | sample TergutEmb28metaG_3_FD_89872 | JGI IMG/M metagenome (GOLD analysis project Ga0123355, IMG submission 89872) | Embiratermes neotenicus P1 segment gut microbial communities from Petit-Saut dam, French Guiana - Emb289 P1 | ecosystem: Host-associated > Arthropoda: Insects > Digestive system > Gut ...
AGTGTAAGAAAGAACTGCCTAAAAATAAATATAAACAGCGCACCATTAAGCCCAAACCCCAAAAACGCAGGTATAACAAGTGGCCTAAAAGTATTTATCCACCCAAAGTTAAGAAACGAAATATAAAGCGGTACAATTATAGTTTGCACAGGCACAATAAACGCCAAAATAACAAAGAAAAATAGCAGGTTCCTAAACGGGAACCTAAACCGCGCAAACCCGTACCCAATCATAGCGCATGATAACAAATGCCCAATAGTAGCAAGTACAGTAACAATAAGCGAGTTACGTGCAAACTGCCTGTAATTTAAAATATCCAAGGCAATAAAGTAATTCTCGAATTGAAGCCTAGAAGGTATCCACTGTACTGCCGGGTTACTTAAATCCGCATTAGACATAAGCGAGACTACCATAACATACAGTAGCGGAAACACACACACAAAAGCAATCCCAATAAGCAACACATAAATTAACAGCCTGGAAAGCCTCTCGCCCATCCGTGCCCTAAATGAGATAAACTGCCGTTCTATAAAGGAAAGTTCCCTTCTGGTTTCCATTGTGCTATCTCCTCTTGCGGTCGATGGTAAGGATACGCCTTTTCTTTGTAGAAACATCTTTTCTCACCTTCTCTGCTTCGTTAGTGTGGATATACCGCCTCATACCTGCAAACACAATGCCTATTATCACCAAAATAAACGAGAAATATATCCAGCCAAGTGCCGCCGAATACGGGAACTGTGCATGCAAAAAGGCATAGTCTTGTATATATCCCAAAATTGGGTTTCTTATATCCAGGAACGAATCCGCAATCGAATAGATAATTACCAAAAGCATCATCGGGGAAATCATGGGTATGGTAATCTTCCAGAACATTTCCCACTCTGTTGCACCGTCTATTTTAGCGGATTCATATAATGCTGGCGAAATCCCTTGCAAGCCGGAGAGGAATAACAATACCTGCACCCCAGAGCCCCATAAAACCGTAACCAGCATCCCAAAAATATTTTGTACCCACAGTACAACCGTATCACCAAAATAGAATAGTACATTATATGGGATGATTGTACCGTCCATGATATTTAGTACCTGGTGTTCTACGCCCTGGTTGAGTAGCTGGTTCATAACCTCGCCAGTACCCAGCAAAAACGGTATAAAAATAGCTACCCTAAAAACCCCGCGCCCTTTGATATTCTTATTAAGCATAACCGCGATAATAAGCGACATTAGCACCGTAAGCGGGAACTGCAACAGCGTGTTCCGTATTGCTATAAGAAACATGGGTACAAAGTTAATATCTATAAGAAACGCGCGGGTAAAATGCTCAAAACCCACAAAGGACATTCTAAAGCCGATGATATAGTCAATTCGGGATACGCTTAGCCTTAGCGACGTAAACAGCGGGAAGGCAAAAAACAGTGCAAAGCCCACAATAAAAGGCATTACAAAGAATAAACCCTCCAGCGCCTCCCTGGTGCGCATAGACATTCTTAACCTGCGCTTACGCTTCTGTTTTACCGCCATTATGCGCCACCCCTTGCCACTACATAGCTAACCGGCGGTATGGTTACATTACCCACCGTCACGGTTTCACCGCCGTAGTTAAGATATATTGCAATATTATTGTCGTATTCTACCCGCACAACATCCCGGCTAAGCCTCTCGTGGGATATCATTTGCCTGCCGAATATATCACCTAAATTATCTCTAAACTCGTTATAAACATCTAGTATCCTGGCTTCCCATGTATTAAAGGACGATGTAAACAGCCAGTTATAGCTAGTATCACGTAACTCCAGTGCGTCCTCATAGGTGATTGTAAAGGTGGGTATTACGCCGTATTCTATCCATCTTAGCATTTGTATATCCAGGTCATAAGACAAGTTGCCAGGCTCAGCAGAAAGCGGAACCATACCGGAAAGAACCATATGCACAAATGGTACGAACTCATCGGTAATGGCAAGCCCGAAGCCCCTCATGGGAACCTGGTACATAAAATCTATATCCCGGAAGGTATACTGGTTAAAGCCTCTTGTGGCAACCCTGTTCATCTGGCTACTGCTTTCTTCAAACATAGACTCCCATACCGCAACCGTTTCAGCTTTGGAAAACGGTGCACGGGTATTATAGTCGTTGTATACTATCCGGCCCTCGTTCATAAACGCCATGTTTAAATTGTCAAAGGGTTGCATCCGGTTTAGGAAGCTTCTATGCCTGCTTTGGGCCACGGCCGGGTTTAGAAGGTGAAGTGTTGTATTCCAGGATTGGAAGCTTAGCGGTATGTTTGTACCGTTATATACAACATCCGCCCTGGAGGAAAACCCGCCTACATCGCGGCCTGCGAATATGAAGTTGTTTTCCAAGAAAACATTAAAATTGGGGTTGCCTGCCAGGTAATTATTTAAGCCCCTTAGCCCGCTTGTACCGCCTAACTGCCTTGCGGGTGGCCAGTACCTGGGTGGGGCGTAGCCGTTTCTTGTCCAGGATTGTAATACGGCGTTTACGTCATATACGCCGCCTTGCCTTAGTCTTTCTAATATTTCTTCTACATGGGCGAAGGATGTCATGGTTATAAATGAGTCCATTATCATCTGCGCTTCTGTAACGCCCATGACAAAGTTAAGGGCCAGTGGCATTGTGCTACCTGGCTCTATAGAGCTTGTTAGCTGGCCGGTGCTAATTAAATATTCCCGGTAAGCCTGGGCCATGCCGCTGTAGTTAGCGTCATCGCCTTGTAGGAAGAAATATTTTATCTCTCTGTCTTCTTGGATAACGTCCCGGTCTATGCGCTGTACAGTCCGGCCCAAAGAGCCTAGCCCGCCAACCGTTATATTATGAAGCTCTACGTTAAATACATTGCGAATGTGAAGGTCGAAAAACGCACGGTTTAGGTTTACTACGCGCCCGGATGGGTCTGCAGTTATACCGGCGTTTTCTTTACCTTGGGTTATCGCGGCTAGGAATGCGTTATCGTTATACTTTATGCCAAAGACCGGTAACGCCGCTGTGTGTCGCAGTTGCGCCTCCGGAAACATGAAGTTTTCCATGCTAACCGTACGGTGGGAATAGGTAAACCACATGCCCGGGCTAAGAATTGCCGGGCGGGTGCCTGCCATATCAAAGCGGGTTATGCCGCCGCCCGCGTCTGGGTATAGCAGATAGCCATTTATGTCGTCACCTGCCGCGCCAAAAAACGGCATAATCTCTAGCGAAGTTACCGCAAAGTTAGATTCCTCACGTATGCCTTCCCATGGCACGCGAACTACCAGCAGGCCATCTTCCAGTGTGTATTCGACCCGTACAAACAGCCCGTGGGTCAAGAACCCGTAGGTTACCGCCACGCCGCTGTTAATTGGCTCCCACTGCATATATGCCATATCGCGGTAAGTGAAAAGCCTTACCGGTGGCGAATCTCGGTGTTGTAGGTTATTAAACTCCACTACCAGCGGCGACTGTAAATAAGCCGTCCACAAAGGGTTAAGCCTGCCGATATCATATATATCTTCATTTATAACAGAATGCCATATATGGCCATTGGTTGTATCCACAACCTGGATTGTACCCCTGGCACTGTTAAACATTAGCTGAATATTGCCGGATTCGCTTACAAGTACATACTCACCTCTATCATCCCTATCAACATTAGCCTCCGGGGGCGTGAAAGACCAGGTTAAGCGCCCAGGTGAAGTTGCCAGGGCGTTATTAATGCTGATAACTCCCCATAAGGCAAAAACCCCAATTGCCAACAACACGATTACGCTACCAATGCGCTGTCTTAGCCAATCTTTAAACATACATTTTCACCTCACGCTAAAACATTAACATTCTAAATTCTAAAATAATTCCAAGCACAAACTGGATAAGCCTTGCGGTAAGCACATACACCATGCCACCCACCAGCATTATCACAAGCATTACAAATACAGTAATAAGGCCAAGCTTTATTGCCTGTTTCCAGGAATAATCGTTAAGTACCTTAAGCCCCATTAGCATAATTAATCCCATCCAGAAAACGGAAAGCGAAGAGAATATGCCATACCAGTCGCGCTGAGCGTCTGACATGATATTGGAAATGAACATCATGGGGAAGTTAATAACTATAAACGGCACAAGTGCCAAAGCCGTAGCAAAAAATATTTCCTTAACCTTACTTTCGCCGTGGGCAATAGAGGTAACCGCAAAGGAGGCCAGTACCCATATAAGCGGGATAAGCCATAGCCTAACCGCCTCAAAGCCGATATTTACACTGCCGGCAGATATAGGCGCAAGCGGGAAATGTACAATATATAAATACATAAGCCGCACTACAAACGCCAGTATAAACAGTATAAATGGTACAAACATATTAATCCTGGTTTTGTTAACGCTAATGGCCTCTAGGGTATCTACAGGGTGCTTCATTATATTTGAAGCAAATAACAGCCCCTGGGGTATTTTCATATCCGGTGTGTAGCCGTGTATGAAATTATCGTAGGATTTTTTGACCGCACGGCCATAGTATTTAAAGAAGAACCTCAGCCCTACCAAAAGCCCGATAATAATAAACACGATAAGCGCAAAATGGTTGCGAAGCACTTCATAGCGGAATTCTTCAAAGGCACGTGAGTACCATATAGGGTCATTGGCTAAATATGCGCGGGCCATCGCTTCAGACCATCGCTCTTGCCTGTAGTAAACCCTGGCTATACCCAAATGGGCTAGTTCGTAGTTTTCGCTCATTTCCAAAACCCTATGCCAAAGGGCGTAGGCTTCCATGTATTCGCCGTTATTAAAGGCAGTAGTTGCGCCGTGCACTGTAGACATAAACTCTGTAGGCTCAAAAACCTGGAAGTTGCTTGCGGCCCTGTCTGTCACAAATATCCGGCCACGGCTATCTACCGCTATGGCACTTGGCCTGTTGAAACGGCCCTTCTGGTCGCCGGTTCCGCCGAATGCGGCCAGTGCTTGGCCTTCTTGGTCGTATTGGAAAATCCGGCCTGTGTTTTCTTCTATTATTGTGACAATGCCGTTGCGGTCTGTTGTTATGCCTATAAATACCGGCTCCATGTACATGCCGTAATCGTCAAAATATTCACCAAACCTAAACGTGCGGCGCACGGCTGTGGCGCGCATTACTGTTACTTCTATAAAGCGGGTTATGGGGTTGCTGGCACCGTCACCTCTATCCCGGTAGGTTCTGAAGGTGTTATTGCCTATGGAATTAAGACTTTTAACCTCGCCTTCATAGCGGTTAAGGCTTGTGGCGTAAATCATTCCGTCGTAGCCTAGGTGGATATCTATAAATGTTGGGGCCAGGCGGCGGGATAGAAACCTTAGCTGTTGCTCTGTTGCTACCACACGCAGTATCGCCTCGCCTAGGTTAAAACCTATCCTGGACTGGCCGAAAAGGCCGCGAAACTCGTTGTTCGCGTCTATTATCATAATGGCCTCGCCGCGCACTACAAACATCTGGCCGGTGTGGTTAACCACAAGGCTTGTTGGCGCAAACGGCGCATGGCCCACTGCATCCGATTCGGGGTTTACAAACTGCTCTATAAGTTCCCCATCACTGGAAAGGTGCACAACACGGCTGTTGCCGGTATCGGCCACGAAAATACTGCCCACGCTGTCTACAAATATCCCCTGCGGGGCAGAAAATGGGCGGTCTGGGCCATAGAAGATGTTTACCGTTTCCAAGTCTGGGTTAAGCTTAACTATCCTGTTATTGCCTGTGTCTACCACGTAGATATAATCGTTGATATCCACAAAAATATCGGCTGGGCTTCTAAAATGGGAGTTGCTACTGCCATAGAAATCCCCGATATTGCTTATTTGGTCTGTGACATTAAAGGCACGCGGAATAGGCGTACGCCCCCAGCCGCCACGCGGCACAAAGTCCGGCTCTGCGGCAGATACGCTTAATGCCGAGCCTGCGAGGGTTATCACAGCCAATAATAGAAGTACACAATGTTTCATCAATTTTCTCATGTCAACCCTACCCCTTAATTCCGGAATGTACCATGGTTTCCATAACCTTGCCCTGCATAATCGTGAATATAATAACCGTTGGCATAGTCATAAGAAGGGTAGCCGCGGCAACCGCGCCTGCACGCCCTACCGTCATACCGGCAGGGCCGCCGCCTATTACCTGCAAGGCAAGCGGTAGTGTACGCATGGCCTGGCTGGTTACATATATCAGCGGCGAGAAAAAGTCGTTCCAGTTGGTTACAAAGGTAAATACAATAAGCGTAGACCACGCCGGTGCCATAGACGGCATTACAAGGCTCCAGAAGATTCTAAACTCCCGTGCGCCGTCTATCCTTGCGGCCTCTATCAGTTCGTCTGGGTATTGCTCCATAAACTGTTTCATTAGGAAGATATTAAACGCCACCGCAATATTAGGCAAAATAAGTGCCCAGTAGGTATTAATAAGCCCCAGGCTATTAACAACCATATAAGTAGGTATACGCGTAACATGTGGGCTAAACATAAGCGCCATAATTACAATAGAGAAAATTAACGCCGCGCCGGGAGGTTTAAACTTAACCAGCGCATATGCCCCAAGCGATGATACCATTACCGTCAAAAATACTATGCTGACCGTTACAAACAAGCTGTTAAAAAAGAAGCGAGTAAACGGCACCGCCGCGCTGGATACAACAAATACCAAGTCTGTAAAATTGGTAAGTACCGGGCGCATTACAAAGAACCTTGGCGGGAAAAGGAATAGCTCCTCCATAGGCTTAAACGCCGTATTAACCAAGAACACCAGTGGTAAAGACGTAAACGCCACCATCACAAGCATAACGGCATACATAAGTGTCTTGCCAAAGGTTATATGAAGCCACTGCCCTCTAAACCATTTTATTTTAATCATATCGGCCTCCTAAGTGGTATCCCGTCATGCCGGGGGGATTACTCATCCCTGCTGGATAGCAGTCGCATTACAATCCTACCAAGTATAAATGTCATCAAAAACAGCACAACAGCAATTGCCGAAGCATAGCCCATTTGGAATCTAATAAAAGCATAGTCATACAAATGGCCCACTATAGTATGCCCCGCGTAGTTAGGGCTTGGCATACCCGCGACAGAAACTGCTATATCAAACACCCCAAAAGCCGCAACAATTGCCGTAATAGCACCAAACAATAACTGCGGTTTCATGGCAGGCAGTGTGATGTAAATAAGCTCTTGGAACCTACTGCGTATGCCGTCAATGCTACCGGCTTCGTAATATTCCTTTGGCACGCTTTGGAGCCCTGCCAAGAAAACAAGGAAGCCCGTACCCATACTCATCCAAAGTGAAATGATTATGATAACGGTCATAATATAATTAGGGTCTGTATTCCACATAATAGGTGACTCGATAAGCCCCAAGGTAATAAGAATATTATTGGCATAGCCATATCTATCACCAGAGAAAATAACCAGCCAAACAACACTCATTGCCACCGCACTTGTAATGGAAGGCGCGTAGAACGCAAGTGCTATAAACCGCTTAGCTTTCATTTGGTTAATGGCCCATGCCGCAAAGAACGATAAAAAGTACCCAGCAGGCCCGGTAATAAGCGCAAAAACCAGCGTGTTAGCAATGGCCGTTAGGAAAATCTGGTCATCCAGTAAAAGGAGCAGGTAGTTATTAAGCCCCACAAACGTAGGTGGCTGTAGCATATTAAAATTAGTAAAGCTAAGCCCAATTGCATAAAACACCGGCACCACAACAAATGTAGTAAACAGTATCAAAAACGGTGCCAGGAACAGGTAGCCCATCCAGTTCTTCTGGATAAATACCTTAAACCGCTCTGATACCGGCCTACGGGCCTGGGCTGGCTGTGTGTTGCCAAAGCCAAAACGTGGTAGTTGACGTGTCAAGTTTTCCACTCCTTTTTTGGATGCCGCACCGCCTGTCATTACGAGCGAAGTTGAGCCAAGACCCAACCACCCGTCATTGCGAGCAAAGTTGAGCCAAGACCCAACCGCCCGTCATTGCGAGCGAAGCGAAGCAATCCAGTTACAAGATTTCGTTGTATAAATCATTCCAATTGGGATTAACACCCTCAATCAGAGCTAACTTTTTGTTTCGGGAGCCACCTTTAATTTGCTTTTCTCTGATTATTGCGCCTTCTATTGTTGAAGCAATTTCGTAATATCCCAACTTATCCACATTGTAGCGTTTTGTAAAACCATCAGCGAGCTTATTTTTATGCTCATATACCCTTTTTATCAGGTTAGATGTTACGCCTACATATAATGTTCCGTTTCGTTTGTTGAATAATATATAGATGTAGCCTTGCTTCATGCTATAGCTCCTTACTGGATTGCTTCGTCGCTTTGCTCCTCGCAAAGACGGGGAAGCCGCAATAACGTGGGGTTCCGACTTGAAATAAATCTTTGCCTCAATCATCAAAACCGGAAATCATCGTTATCTAAAATTTTAATCATCAAAGAAGAACCCATATCCTTCTTGCCGCATTCTAAGCTCACGGTTAATACTACGCACCGCACGGTCAAGCGCGTCACGCGGGCTATCGCCTTCCATTACTACTGAAGTCCATGCGTTAACAATATATCTGGTAGTAAAGTAACCACCCAGTACCGTAGGCATTTCACGCGCCCAGTACCACTGCTCTTGAAGCACTTCTATGTCTTCCTGGCTCCATGGCAGTCCTAAAAACGCTTCCATATTAGACGTATTCCAGCGCGCCTCAGCACCAATAAGTGCCTCTACTTCACGGGCAAAAGCCGTTTGTGTTTGCGCGGATGTCCACCATTTCAAAAATTCCCATGAATCCTCTGGTGAATCGGACTGCGACAATATCATCGCGCTGTTTTGCGCAATTGCGCCTGCCGTACGGTCAATAACGCCGTCCTCACGCATGATACCCGGCAGTGGTGCAATACCCCACCTGCCCGCAAGCTCCGGTGCGGCTACTGAAAGTTGCATATACAGGCCAAAATCACCCACGCCCAAAGGCATAATACCCATGCGCATACGCTGATAGAAATTGGCCGCCATCGGTACACCAAAATGTGTGAAAAGCTGGGTGTATTCTTCAAAAGCCCTAAAAGCCTCTGGTGTATATAGCCCCGAACGTCTTAGGCATGGGGTATAAAAATCCCCGCCATGCTGGAATAAAAACTGCGAAAACTCCCGCCCAAAGAAGAATTCCATGCCGTTTTGGTAAAGGGCCGGTAGCACAAAGTTATATAACTGCTCCCGGGTTTCCGGTATTGGCAAGTCTAGGGCCGACATTATATCGCGCCTATAAAACATCACGTTAAAGTTCATAGTCTCTGGCAATGCGTACACGCCGCCATCAAACTCGAATGGGGTCATTGTCGCGGGTACAAAACGCTCGCGCACTTCGTCAAAGCCGGGCATTCCCGATAATTCATGCACCGCACCCCTAATAGCAAACTCTACCGGGGTAATAATATCAACACCCAACGCAACATCCGGCGCACGCCCGGAAGCTATCGCCAGCATTATCGCGTTTATGTTACCCGCAACTATCTGTGAGGCGGGTATTACGTTTACATTAATTGCTATGCCGGTATTGGCGGTGAAGTCCTCGTCTGCCATTTCTTTTATGGCCTCTGCCCATTCAAGGCCGCGGGCTATCCACACGTCTATCGAGTTGTGGATATCTACTTCTTCGTCTAGCACACCGCCAACATTATCAAAATCCCTGGTGAAAGAAGCAAAGAAGTTGGCAATAAGCGTCCTAAACCGTTGGAAAATACTAGCGCGGCGGTTAACCCAATCCTCATTATTGCCGCCAAAATAGAAGAAATCTATCATCAGCGGGTTGTGCTGAAGGTCTATATACCACACGCTTAGGCTTTCCTGTGCCGCGATAAGGTCGTTAAAGCGGCGGGCTATGGAGAATGGGTTGTCTATCATCCTCTCAAGCTGGTCTTGTATAGTTAGGAAGTTATTGGACATAGCCGGTGGCCTCTCAGTAAAGCCCAATGACATTGCGTGCTTGCGCACCATGCTGTCGGCCAGGTACTGCATATCATCCCGTAGGGTTGGCAGTCTTTCAAAAAATAGGAAATCGTAGTTCGGGTCTGGTTGGCTTCCGGCTATCATTGTTATTTGCATCATGATTTCGGAAAGAAGCTCTATATTATCCCTTATTGAGTGGATTATTGACGTTAAATCCCCATACTTTACGGTCATGGTTATCGTATTCGTACCGGCTGGAAGGAAAACCTTGAACGGCACACCATCGTCACTGCCCAGGGTATGCAAATCCCATTGCCGGTTATGAGGGAAGCGGTAGTACATTAATTCCTCGAAAGGAACCTCTCCGTTTATGGCTATCTGCCTAAAAGATGGCATACCGTCGCTCCAGGATTGCAGTACCCTTACGCCAATATGGTACATGCCGTCCTCTGGCACTTCAAATTCCCATGTTAGGCTTTGGTTGCCCATGCGCCACCGCCAGCCGCCCATTACGTTAAGCGTCCTATATGTCATAGAACGGGGCGTGACGGTTGGGCACATACTTACTTCGCGCCTTAGAGTTGGGCTGTTTTTCTCGATTACGGTGTTTTGCGCTTGAACTTGAATGGTTTGGGTTACAAGCTGATGCCCCGCCTCGCGCATGCGGCGGGCGTATTCGGTGTAAGATGGCACTTCCGGCGGCGGCACTATGCGAATGCCGGAAATGGCCATATCCTGACGGGTATAACCCATGTTTATCACATTTACACCAGCCTCAAGGTAGAAGCGGAACGGCTCTAGCGCGTGGCCAGTGGAGTCGATTGCCCGCTGGGTACGCCAGCCGGGGATATCTATTTGAGACGGGCGGGTTTCGTCACCTAGGGTGTTTACCACCGGCTCGTTCCTGTCTTTAAAAAACCTGTAGAAAATCAAATCACTGGTTTCTACAAATGGGTGAGTTCCGTTAATTTGTATACTTCTTAGGCCAGGCACCGTGGTATCTGTGAATAAAAAATAATCGAATTCAAACTGATACAGCCCAGATTCCGGGATGTTAACAGTGAATTCGATTTCTCCTAGCTCGCGAGTCCATAAAAACGCCGTCTCGCCATAATATTCCACAAGTTCTACCGCCGCACGGGTATCGTAGCTAATTACTGTTCTTAGCGGCACGTCAACGGTTTGGGTAGCGTCTTGCAAGCCCATTTCGCGCATAATTTGATGAACCTCATAATAATGAGGCACATCCCTAAAGTCTATAAACCTGCCTGTAACGGGCCTGCCTTCGAAACCGGCAAACCTATCCCTTAGCGGAACGCCAGACATATCGGGGGAGTTTTGGGCCTGAACGTTAAACCCAAATACACTAACCTGCAATACCATTACCAGTGCCATTAGAAAACATATATTTCTTCTCACGAGTGTCCCCCTTTACAACCGGCGGCTTGTTGCAAACATACATTCGCAGGTCGTTCTTAGTGCAAGTGTTTGTGATTAGTCATAGATTTCATGATAAATATTAAAGGATTGTGACGATGTTTTCAATATGCAAATTATACAATCATACGTCAATTAAATCAACATATTTTATGTATATGCACAGTTTTATCCAGGTGTGACTTGTCGTGTTGCATTTTTCGGTTAAGTGCAACCGCTTGTGCAACGGTAACGTCTATGAAATATTAACGCAAATTGGAAATTTGGGGATTTAGTAATTATGACAGGAGGCGGGGTGGTAAAAATGTGAAACAATTTACTATACACACAAAAGGCCCGTACTGTGAAAAGTACGAGCCTTTATTTGGTAAATGGGGTTGGTTTATAAAAAAGCGGCGAAGCCGCTTTTAACGAAAGATGTAGCAAGCGACTATCCCCATACCAAGCGGAACTGCGAACGCGTAGGCGCAGTTCCCTTCCGGGGTACCATCGTAAAAGCGGCTTTACCGCATTAAAATAATCTCCCATTTTATGTCAATTTCCTAGTCTATAAAAAAACACCTGCATGCAAGAATTATGAATTCTGCATGCAGGTGGTAAAAAAGCGGCATATCAAAGAAGAAGTGCACATGCTACGCCACATAATGTGGCCTTTGATTTTCCAATACCGCTGTTAATGATTAAACATGTGTGCCGGGCCATAGCCCAGCCATTGCCCGGCACATATTTATTCCGGCTATCCCCTTAAGCACTTGCCTGTAACCATAATACGGATAAACTTCATCCAGTTCAAGGGCAAAAACGCAAGATGTTAATATATGACAGCAAGATGCATATTACACTATGTAACCGGTTTTGGTGGTTATGCCACTACCCGGTAAACAAAAAAGCGGCATGGCCGCTTTTGACGAAAGATACCAGATCAGTTTCCTAGACAACAAAAAAGCCGCCCTGCATCCGCAAGACAGCTCTTTTACTACATACATCAAACCAGCACTAACATGCCCGGTTCTTTCTCTTCTTAGTGTTAAGCATAAACGCCGCCAAGCCTGCACCGCCAAGTGCGATACCGCCGGTAGCAAATAGTATCATATTATTTGTGGCACCGTAACTACCGGTTAACGGCAGTATAAAATCTGGATAGTTACCCAAGAACCTTACTGTTTGCCCAGGTGGAATAATAAAGTCTGTAGTTGGGAAACCAGAGCCTATCAAATTGGTACCAAAGGTGCCGTTTGCGTTTGAAACAATCCGCCACTGAACACTTGGTAGCTGATAGCCTACAGGTGGTACAATCTCCATAAGCTGGTACGTATAACCATGTGTTACATTAAAGGCAATGGCAGTAGGTACGCCCGCGACACTGCTGCTAGTCATGTTTACAAGCTTGTTGGTGTCGGTTACCAGTTCCCAGAAGCTCGGTGAAGGTGTACCGCCGGACACTGTAATTAACGAATCATTAATTACAGCACTTGTAGGTGCGCGGAAAAGTAAAAACTGCGCGCCCTCGCGGTGGAAGATTGGGTGCGGGTATGTGTTTATGCGGTGGTCTGTTTTGTAGAATGAGAATAAATCTGACCTGCGGTAGTTTCGTAGGCATAATGTTGCGTTTTCGCCACGGTCAATCACATCGTAAGCCGGGTGAATGCTTGTTAACGGCGTGCCGGGTATGCCGGATTGCCTAAACGATGGCGCATTCGCGTTTGAGCGGCTAACGGTTACCACAGCACTGGCCCCAGAGCCGGTTACGTTAAAGTACCAATGTGCGCCAGCCGGTGGCGTTACCCATGGTTCCGGCACAGAAGCTTCAACAAGCCTGTATCTGCTTTGTGACATATAGAAGGTAACTTCCCCGGTACCGGCAACGCTTGCAATGGTAGAAACCGGTGTCCAGGTATTGCTACCCGCGTAGCGGTATAGGTTAAATATTGCGCCGGGTGTGGGGGCATTGGGTATAGGGTCATTGGTGTGGGCATCCCGCTTTGTAAATGTTAGGCGCAAGTCCAGTGACCTAAAGTTAATATCGCTGTTGTTTATTATATGGCTACTTTGCGGTGTGCTGGCGTTTCCGGCACCGCCAAAGTTAGTGGCCGGAATTATAGCTGTGGCATTAATAGCCGGTACTGCCGGTACGGGTACTGTGTTGCCGCTGAAACTGCCGGCACTTGTGAAAACGATATTGGCATACGCACCGGACCTTGCTATTGGGTTATTGTAGTCATGCCGCTCTGTATATATTGCGCCGCCCATGCCTTGTGCGTGGTTGTTTTGGAAAGATGCGCCGCCTATGCTTAAAGTACTGCCATACGCCACCCATATGCCGCCGCCATTACCGGTGGCTATTGGGGCGACGCCACTACCGGCTGAGTTATTGTTAATTTGCCCGCCAACAGTTAGGGTTGCGGCCTCCGCGCTAAAGGGTACGAAGCCGATTATACCGCTGTCGCTACCGCTACTGTCATCGTCACCGGTGAAGAAGTTGACTATCCGGGTGAAAATGCCTGGGCTACTTTCTTCCAACTCCTCTGGTGCTTCACCAGCATGGCCACCAATTATTGTTGGTGCTTCGCCCGCAACGCCGTTTATTGCACCGCCTATTATGGCCGGGCGGCGCGGGCCGTCTACAAATACACCACCGCCGAATATTGCGCGGTTGTGGTTAATATTGCCGTGTACGGTAAGGTCAGCACCGCCGGAAACGAATGCGCCGCCGCCGTCTGTAGTGGCTTGGTTATTAAAGATATCGCCGTTTGCGCTAATTGTGGCCACCGAACCTGGGGAGAGGTATATACCCCCACCCCTTTCGGTAGCTGTGTTGCCATTTGTTGCTTCCGCACCGCCTATCACACTGCGGGGTGCAGTTGTGCCGGTTATATTGAAACGGGAATCTTCGTGTATTAACAATACGCCGCCGCCGTTTAGGGCAGAGTTTGCGGTAATGGTGCCACCGGCGTTCATGGTGGCTACGCTGTTGTGGTTTACTGCCACACCGCCGCCGCCGCCCGGCAGTGCCGCGCTTGCCTGGTTGCGGGCTACCGTGCCTGTGCCGGATAGGGTGTACCGTGCGTTATTGGAAAGCAATATACCACCGCCGGTTGGGGCTGTGTTGCCCTGGGCCGGGTCTGATAAATGGCCTACCACGCCGCCGGATTGGTAGAACCGGGAGTGTATGCCGGTACCGCTGGGGTTAGTGGCGATATGCACGCCGCCGCCGCCCATGACCGCACTATTGTTAGATATTGCGCCGCCGACCATGGTGAAGCGCGGGTCTAATAGCTCTGTGGAGGCTTCTGCCATGCCGTTAACTATGCTTACGCCGCCGCCGTACAAGGTGGCTGTGTTGTCGTGGATTGTGCCGTTGTTAAGGTAAAACCTTATATGGGAATTGGGCCGGTCATTTAGCGTGCCGCTGAATGTTGGGCCATGCTTGAACAGTGCTACACCACCGCCGTTGTGGGCCGTATTCCCGCTAATTTCGCCATTGTACATAAAGAAGTGCCCGCGCCCACTAACCATAACGCCACCGCCGCCGTCATATGGGCGGGAAGACCCGGTAACACTGTTGTCTGCTATATTGCCGCCGTGCATGGTAAACCTGGCGGCACCCGTAACATATACACCGCCGCCGCCGTTGCCGCCGCCAACCGCCGCGCCATATATATGTGCTTCGTTATTGCGGATTTCACCGGCCAGCATTCTAAAGCCGGTAAACTGGTTGTCTTGGCCCAGTGGGCCGCCAACCCACACGCCGCCGCCATTGCCTGTTGCGGTTTGCTCTGTGTGCTGGGCTGTGTTGCCAATGATTCTGCCGCCGGGTGCGCCGGGTGCGCTGCTGCGCATGTAGAAGCTTCCGCTTATGATATTGGTACCGCCAACATCATACGGGTGGGTAGCCCCTCCCCACGCGGCCGGGGCAGCACTTGAACCGCCTGCAACCCATACCCCGCCGCCGTTTACGGCTAGGTTGCCGTAATCTGGGTTGTCATGGCCTATTACGCCACCGGTCATAACCATGCGCGTATGGGATCTATTGGCATTAAGGGGTATCCCTTGAGTTGCCAAGTGATAGGGGAAGCCGCCCAAATGCACGCCGCCGCCTTCTAATATAGGGATATAGCCGGGGCCGGGGCGGTATCTGTTATTATAAATACGGCCTCCGGTCATATGCATGGTTCCCATGTCGTTGTTGGGGTCTGCGGGCCGGCCTGTCAGCACATTAGCCGCGGTATTATTCGCTATGCTGAATGCCTTTACCCCGCCGCCACGCATGGCGCGGTTGCCGCGTATTATCCCGGTTTGCATGCGCAGATAGGAGTTAGCATTACCCCACATGCGAATGCCGCCGCCGCCTTGGTTCTCGGCTGTGCCGGTTGCGGTGTTGTTTTCTATAATCACTACATCATCATTAGCATTTAAAGGGTTGGCCCATATATGCATGCGCCCGTTGGGGCCAATACCTACACCGCCGCCCTGTACGGCGCGGTTGCCGCTAATCACGCCTGCGCTTATGTTAAAGAAGCCGTTGGTTGTACTGCCGCCCGCCGGCGTGTTCTGAATGGGCCCTATCACAAACACTCCGCCGCCGTTACCTGTGCCAAACGGGATATCGGCAGTGCCTGTGGTTCTGTTGTCTATAATCTCGCCTGTGCCAACCATACTGCCAGTTGAAGGTCTCCACATCCAACTGTCCGCCGCGGGGTTGCCCCAGTCGCCTACGTTGACCACGCGAGCACTACGCGGGGGATGAGGATAATTTTCCATAAAAACATGGCCGTTGGTGCTAATATCAATGCCGGCACCACGCGGGGCGGTGTTTTCGCTTATTGTTCCGGCACTTATCTGTAGCACGCCTATGACAGACCCGGCATCCCCTCGTACATGTATGCCGCCGCCCGATACATAGGCGTGGTTTTCTGTGATAAGGATTGCACCGGGTACGGTTGCGCCTCCGGAGATGGGGGTGTAATTTTGTATATTAACCCTTGCATTACCACCCATGTATATGCCACCGCCGATATTGGCGTTGTTTTCATATATAACGGCTGCGGTTATGGTTACGGTTGTAAACTGTGCCGGAGAGGTTGCGTGGGTCGGGGGGTTGGCACTATTGGCATTATTACCATCCGCAAATATGCCGCCGCCATTGGTGGCAGTGTTGTCATAGATTGTACCGGCGTTGATGGTAACGTTGCTGTTACCGCCAACGGTTTGTACCGCTGTCACGGTTTGTACGTGGGCATGTATGCCAC
>Ga0123355_10007211_pt1 | contig 16613 bp, 10 predicted proteins | sample TergutEmb28metaG_3_FD_89872 | JGI IMG/M metagenome (GOLD analysis project Ga0123355, IMG submission 89872) | Embiratermes neotenicus P1 segment gut microbial communities from Petit-Saut dam, French Guiana - Emb289 P1 | ecosystem: Host-associated > Arthropoda: Insects > Digestive system > Gut ...
AGGATCTTTTCAGACAATTATTCGTCGTTCGATTTTAGATACTGGTTGCTACGCAACTTGAACACACTTTTGGAAAATCCGCTGGATAGACCAGAAGATGAAGAGATGGCCTATCTGTTAAGTTTAATTGATGCTGTTGAGATACATAATAGATTGTGGGATGTCGTTCACCCTGATGGAGATCAATTTTGGGGTCTAAGGCACTTTCATCAAGACTTTGAGAATACATTTGATGAATCTTTCAAAGAGCTCTTTGAGTATAACATAACGGTGTTCACCATTGATGAGCTCCGAGCCTTATGGCTCATAGACGAAAATTTGAAAGGCCTATGTACCTGCGGTGAGGGTAACGACCTGAATGCTTTCATTTTTACTGAAATATATAATAATCAAAATTACTCTCCGGATCAAAATCTCACACCAAACGATCTGAGAGCTCAGCTACATTATTACTATAGACAGATTATTCAGCTCCCTTTAGAAATGTTAGATGCAAATGATTCCAGAATGATCTTTATTAATAATTTAATGAGCACATATGAAGAAATGACTGGGGAAGCTGAAAACAGCTCAAATTATCTTTATGTTGTAGTTATATTGTGTGTAGCACTTGGAGTTGCAATTTTTATGTTGAAAAGTAGAGTAAGAGTTTCTTTCAAGCCAAACCCATGAGCTGACCAGGCGTTGAACGCTCTCGTTATCGAGGTGTTCGGCGTCTTTTTGTAATTGAGCCATAATCATCATGTTTTCCAAATGACTAAGTTCTCCAGAAATCCAAAGAAAATTCGGACAAAGGGCTCCTGTTGTTAAGAATGGTGATTTATTATTAATACATAACTTGTTTAAGGGAAACTCCAACGAAACATTTAAGGAATGAAAATGGCAAGACATTCACACTTCCGCGTTGCACTAAAAAAATATTATACAAGGTGGGTCTTATGAAAAAAAAGCAAGATACTGAAATAGACTCTTTTTATGATCCTGATTTTTTAGATGAGCTTAGTTTTTTAGATGAGCTGGACTTACCACATGAGCTTAGTTTTTTAGATGAGCTAGATTTATCATATAAGCACAGTTGTTTGGATGAGCAAGATTTGGATGAGTTTTTTGATTCATTAGATGACAGCGAAAATTTTGAGGTTGAGGATGGTTCGACTGAGGATATAACTGAGTTAAACAATGGGCTATGGCGAGCATCAAAATCAAAAGCAGGCTGCTGGCATATCGTAGAGTATTTAGGAGATCAGCTAACAATAAATATACCCTCAGAAATAGAGGGGAAGACTATCACCGGAATCGGCTTAGATTCAGCTCGCGAAGCTCCAGTTTTTTTCTATAACAAAATGAAGGAATTGAACATCCCACACTCGATCAAATACATAAAGCCTTATTCTATTCACAAATGCGAAAACTTTGAACATATAAATGTTGATAAAAACAATGATCATTTTACATCTGATGATGGCGTTCTTTTTAGTAAAGACCTCTCTACTCTTATTCATTTCCCCTCCGGAAAAACGAGATGTTATGAGGTGCCCGATACAACAAAAACTATTGGTCAAGGGGCATTCTATTGGTCGCGCATTCAAATGCTTATGCTTTACTCAGTTACAACAGTGGAACATGGCGCTTTTTTGCATACCGAACACTTAATACAGTGCCTTTTACCTAATGTAGAAACTATTTCACCTTCAGCGTTCGTCGGTTGTAAAGCCTTACGATCTATAAATAAGCTGGATATTCTTCACTCTAGTAGTTATTCAGCAATAGACGGCGCGCTTTATGATAAAAGTGGAACGACGCTAATTTTCTTTCCACCTGCATATAAAAAATCAAATGTAGTTAGGATTCCAGAAAAAGTAAAAGTTATCGGCTCCTATGCTTTCGCCAATGCTCGTGGATTCAAAATCATCATGCCTCATGGACTTGAGAAGATCGAAACCATGTCATTTCTGTATGCCACCGATTTAGAGCTGATTATTTATGGTAATGTAAGCCACGTTATTGAAGAATCCTTCCTTTATACTAGAAACATAAAAATTCAAACGAATAATCATTTTGTAGTCAATGCAGTTGGTGGGAGAGTTGTAAACATTACAGAAATAGAGGGGGAATTTCTCATTAAGCGAACAAATGGAAAGTTGTCATATGCAGAGCACCAAGCAGCAATGCCAGTAGAAGCCCTCGAAAAGCTCTCAGACTCATCCATACACGATTGCGATAATACAGCCGCGCTCAAGCTCAAGCAACGCAACGATTATTTGAAAGAATTTCCATGGGCATCGTTGCATGAGAGAACCTCGATCGATTTACACAGGCTTAAACACTTATTAGACAAAGAGCTCTATGCTATGGATGAAGCTAAGATGCAAATACTACAATGGGCAGCAGTAACTAATAGGTGTGATGACGCTTCAGTCTCACCTCTCTTACTCATCGGGCCCGCAGGTGTCGGTAAGACCAGTTTTGGCAAAGTAATAGCTGAAGCGTTAGACAAACAACTTGCATTCGTATCAATCCCCTCCGTTGAAACTGCTTGGGGAATCACTGGGTCAGACCCTGCATGGTCTGGCGCACGGCCAGGAGTGATCATACGAGAAATCGTTAGTGCTAGAGAGCTTCCAGTTTTTGTGTTGGATGAGATCGACAAATCTGGGGCTGGTGGAACCTATTCATCTCCAGTACAAGCGTTATTAGCCTTTTGTGACGATAGCAGAAAAAGGTTTAAAGACCAATTTTTGGAAGTGTCTGTTGATTTAAGTCGCTTATTTATAATCTTAACGGCTAACGAAGCGGATAAGGTTAATCCATATTTATACGATCGATGCCGAGTCATTGAATTACCCGGGTATACAGACTTTATGACTCGTCGGACAATTCTTTGTGAATACATCATTCCAAAGTTACAGAGGCAGTTTCATATGTGTGAAGATGAATATATGCCATCGGAAAAAGAGATCGAGGAGGTGCTAAAGCACAGTATACAGCCAGATGGAGGAGTGAGGCTAATGGAGCGTAATGCTAGGTTGCTATTTGAATCAGCTATTTTTCAACTGCAATGGAAAAATACAACAGGCCCAATTTGTTTTTCCATTGAAGAAATTAGACGGATTATTCGTGAAACCGATAGAAAAACAAGACAAAAAGCAGGATTTAGAGTGGGGGAACAAGAATAGTGAATGATAGAGTAGCGAATGTTATTTATGCTTATTTGCATGATTTTACTGATGAAAATCTATTTCGCAAAGTAGAAGAAGATATAATGCCAGAAGTAAAACTAATTCTAAAAGCGACAAAGGGGAACGTTCTATCGGAAAGGCTGAAAGAGGCTGAGTATTACCTGTTTTATGCCTTGTGCGGGTTTGTTATATGTGGGTTTCCAGTTGATAATCGGAATTGGTTTACATTTTTTGATCTACTAGAAATGGCAGATATCAATGAAAAGCAAGAATATTCTGACCTAGATGTTTTTTCGACTGTAATTCATAGAAAATACCCAGATAGTATTTATGTTGATGCCTATAAACAGTATAAACAACTTTCTGGCAGCTCATTTGACATAATTGTTATGTCCCTTATGAAAAGACTTAAAAAATACAGTATATCAGCGAATTTACTAGATCTTATAGAACAATCTGGTGGGCTCGAGAATAGCCTTAGCGTAAGCAACTTAGCTAACTGCATTGTGTCAAATATCAATTTGAGTTGTCAACGTGAACTTGGTCTTTTGTATATTATAACTCTCATCTATTATGTTTGCCATGAAAGAAAAGACTTAGCGCTTGAGCTTGCCAGCAACCCAGAAAGGCTGCTTAATCTTATCCTTGAAGCAGCTGATAAATATCCACAGATCTTGAGGCGGCTTGAGAGCAGGGCGCCACATCACCCTGCTTGCAAGTGGAATCAGTTTCTTGAAGGCAATATGTATTATGATGAGCAGGCTATCGCAAATGTGAGTATTGCTTTAAAAAATACATATACGATACATCTATCATAAAATCTGCTATTAATTGAATTAGCCGGATGCTGTTTAGTGTCCGGCTAATTTCATAATTTTATAAAGGTTTTTTAATGCGCTAAACAGTATCCCTGGCAGTTTTTCCGTAGCATATTTAATCATTTTCTCTCATTAAAAGCCTTTTTCTCTAGTCTGATTTCCATGTTACAACAACTCGCTTTCATCACACTATCACACTGAATTGCCCAACAAAAGAATCCGAATTCTATACAAGCTATCCACGGGTAGCACGTACACCTTCTTCCATTATATCCAATGTCTTTGCACAATCATCGCTGCAACAATTAGGTCTACTATGATCAACACACACTTTGTCACTTTGTCACCACGCATTGTTTTATTACATATAACACACAATGTAAATTTTTGCTTACAATTATAACACCAACCGAATAACCATTCATCGATAGTAGCATAGAATACTCCACCTTCTCCGTAGGCATTTTGCTTGAGACAGTAGGTGGGCCAATCACAGCTAGGACATTTATAGAAGTCATTAGCAGAATGCATCTCAGTACCTCTAAGGACATTAACAAGTTTAACCTTACTACGAGTAAAAACGCTTATAGCTTTTTCAGCTTCTTCTCTTGTCTCAAACCTGAATGGAGTAACTCTATTGTCATAACAACGCTCAATCACAGTATAATTGCACTGAGGATCTACATAGTGAAACCCTAACTGATCACCGCAAAATAATGCATATCTTTCAACATACTTAGTTCGCTCTATTCCTTCAGCTTTTGTCTGAACTCTAGGTTTATGTACATTTCGTTCAACAAGAATATGCTCTACACTGTACGTATTTCCACTACAACAATCGGGACTAGGTTGGCCGGGATAACGAAGTTTAGCATTCCTACAATCATTACAATACCAGTATTCCACATCTTCATAAGAAATTTTTTCTCGACAGTGAGAACAAATGGGGTACTTGCCGTTGTAGTTGGCTTCATACTCACAACTGCACAAACTGCATGCAAGCATAATACACGCTCCTTCACTTATAAGTTACATCTTTCTACAACATATCATATTTTTGTTAAACTGTATATATCCTGGGGGATTGGCTTGTGCAAAAAACAATGCGAACGTATATTGCTAGTAGCATAGTAATAGCTTAGACGCACTACATCACTAACGCACTTGAAAAAGATGCGTTGGAGGGGGGTGTAGAGATTTTTAAGACATTCATACAAGAAAATTTCAAAATTTCGGACACAAGGAAAGTCGAGTCGAGCAGGTACCTTTATACTTATCATATAGTCGCTAAACAGCGCGAAGAAATCTAACTTTGAGGAGGATACAAAAAATGGCCAGAGAGTATAGGAAGGAACTGTTCGATCGCATATGCGAGTATTGCGATCAGCAAGGATGGAAAAGCCGGAAGGCAGACACAGAGCACGGTGTTATCACACTTCGTATGAGTCTTGATAACAAGCTCAAAGGCATAGACCTTAGGATTTGGGTATCAGAAACAGGATTTGCTACGTATGGTATCCCGCCGATTGCAGCTGACAAGGATTCCATTGGTGCTGTATCCGAATTTGTTATATTGGCTAACGAAGCATTGATCTATGGCAACTTTGAGATTAATACAAATGACGGCGAGGTACTATTCCGAAGCTCAATGATCTGTGGTGAGAAGTTTTTGCCGCCTTTGGATTTAGTGGAAGCTGTGGTAGATTTACCTATCTTTATGTGGCAGAAATACGGCAACCAATACTTAGATGTCGTAGTTGGTGGAAAAGACCCTGCTAAAGTTATGGCGTAGAAACTGAAAGGGGGATTTTATTGTGGAACAAAACACTACTATCTTATACCCAATCCACCTCAATGACCGCGAGGAGCTAGTCAATTTATCAACTGCCGAAGCCTGCCAAGGTATATTCAGAATCTACACGGCGATAACCGAAAAAACAGCTGCATGCATTGCAGGAAGTATTAACCACAGAGTTCTCAAACATCCAGGCTTACCTATCTATATCATAATCAACAGCCCCGGAGGCCACGTTACCAGTGGCATGGCAATTTTCGATACAATCGAAGGTGCGAAAGCTATGGGATGTAACGTCTACACTATCGCCGCCGGCATGGCCGCGAGCATGGGTGCGTTTTTGTTAGGGGCTGGAACTAAGGGCTGCAGATTCGCAACCCCCAGTGCAAAAATCGTGCTACATCAGCCTTTAGGGGGTGTGTCTGGGCAAGCTACAGACATGGCTATAATCGTTGACAACATCGTTAAAACAAAGGAAGACCTCACAAAACACCTTTCAGACTTCACAGGGCAATCAGTTGAGGAGTTAGCACCCAAGCTCGAGCGTGATTATCATATGTCCGCTGAGAAGGCACTTAGAGAAGGGGTGATTGATGCTATTGATTATGAAATTAATATTATTCAGAAAGGATAGGTGAATGTTATGACGATTAGAACCAACATTTCAAAACGTCAATTACCCAAACCTGCTGAGGATTTTGTTTCAAGCGTATGTGAAAAGCGCAAACTTTACAATGCACCATTCTTACCACCACTCCTCGTTCCAATTGACAGCGGGAACGGCAGGAGCACTATCACCAAAACAATAGCGGGAATGTTTAAGGAAACAAAGAGTATCAGGTTTTCGTCAAGCACCCACCATTATCTCGAATGCAACCCAAGTGGCACATCTGATGCCATATACCGCATGGACATGGAGATACAAGATAAAACAACAAAAACAAACGAGTTCCAAGGAATAATTGGCATTGCCGCAGATTCATTGATGACTCATCTAAACGATACTGTGGGTGAAAAATTCTTTGACTTATGCGACAGAATCAAGGAAAAAGCTATGCTGATTGTCTTTGTGCCGGCCAATGCAAACCCCAAACAAGTAGAGATTATTGCTAACAAACTAGGTATCGGTACAAAAGTGTTTGATGCAATCACTTATGACGACCAGTATCTGTCACGAATGTTTTATAATGTTTCGTCTGCTTATTCAAGTGCAGGCACTAAATACGAAGATTGCCAAGAACGAATTGCCTCTTACATCGAAACCAACATTCGTGAAAAGACTTTGAAGAATATCAAAAAAGCGGCTCAAGCGTTACTCTATGACGATCAAGCATTAATCGCAATATACAACATATCGAGGAAAACTTGGAAAGGTCGAGTTATATAAATGGGCGAAAGGTGGTCAACTGCAAGTGAAATAAAAGATGATTTAGAACTCAATGGATGCGGTCCCGCACTTTATTGGGAAGGCAGTCATGCTTACTCATATGCAGGAGAATCAAACAGCTTAATCTGTGGCTGTACAGGCACAGGTAAATCGAGAAGAGTTCTATTCGGCATGGTTCGTAACATTATTGACAACGGTGAAATAGGTCTGATTCAAGATCCGAAAGGTGAGATTTATACCAATACGGCGCACTTTGCACGAAAAGCTGGTATAGACGTGAAGGTTGTTAATTTTCGCTCTCCAGATAGGTCGTTGCGTTGGCACCCACTTTCCTTGGCACACGATTTGTATCGCAGCGATAAGAATTCCGCTCAAGAGATGATCGAAGAGATCGTAAACCAGCTTGTTCATCATTCAGTGAAAAGGTTTTCTGATTCCTTTTGGGTAGACAAGCACGAGTCGTTACTCAAAGGCATTTTCAATCTTGGTCTTGAGTATTGCACAAAGGATGAATACACATTCGCCAATATGCTTGATTTAATTGAGCAGGATTGGAGGTCGCTGGAGCGATCCGACGACGATGTCAGAGGTGGATTGTTCAATGACATTCTTGATGTTTTGCCAACAGGTTCGAAAGCGAAAAAACTGCGTGATTATTCAAGCATTGAAGCACTCAGAACACGAAACTGCGTTATGGCTGAAAGTACGGGAACGTTGTCAAAATTCACCACAACACAAAATATCGTCAACATGACAAGTGGTGACGATTTGAAAATTATCGATATAACCGCAGAAAAAGCATTTTTACTGTATATCATCACGCCGGATGACAGCGATATATACGATATGTTCAGCAGTCTTCTTGTTTTTCAGTTGTTCCGCCATCTTGTGAAACACGCTGATGCTGTTTGTGGTGGAAGATTGAAAACTCGAGTAAATGTGTTGCTTGATGAACTGGGAAACATCGGCAGAACGTTAACCACCCTTCCCCATCTTCTCAGTGCGGGTCGCTCAAGAGCAATACGCACCACAATGGTTCTACAAACGCTTAGCCAGCTTGAGTCCATCTATGGACCTTCACGTGCAAAAACAATGCTTGGAAATGCCGATTGCCTTGTTTGTTTCAGATCAGAAGATGATGAAACAATGGAGCTATTATCGCGCAAAGCTGGTAAAAAGACCATAAAAGCTGGTGATTACAGTTATTCCAAACCGATAATCAGCGCCTCAGAACTCCAAGCTATGGATAACGGAGAAGCAATTGTATTCCTTAGAGGCAAAACGCGCTTTATAACAGAACTGCCGGATTATTTAGATGGATTCGATTGTGACGGTTTGAGAGTTATTCCGCTGCTGCCTTTTCCCGAAACAGCTAAAAATGCCGCACCTAAATCAGTCAGTCTTTTGGAAATCAAAAATCGTGTGGTGTCAAGAAAAAAGCGTAAATCATCAGAAAGCAGTTACTACCGCAGTAAACTCTTTGAGCCAAAAGAAGATCAAAAGGATGAAGTCAAGCCTTCAAGGAGGAGACCAAGCGGCGATGATTAAAGAGATTCAACAACTAGGTGCTGAATGGACTTCGAAATATCGATCGCACTGGAAGTCGAGCCCCTGCCCATTTTGAGTACAGTGTTGGTAATGGTATTCATCTTTGATATCCGGCAACCGGAATGGGATGCACGTTTTTATTTCCAGTCTGGTTGACGGATTTCTGATTATTTTATTTTTTCAATGCGCCTTATTCATCACAATGTAGGGAGTTCAATATACTTTCCACTTTCCTTTCGTCTAGAGTTAAAGAAAGTTTCACAGGTGTGTTATTAACTTGGATATAACTCGGTTTGCGTCAGATAATAATTTTTTGCTTTCTTTTGAGGCAAGAAAAGGTTTGAGCTGATTTTGCAACCCATCGAAAATATCACTATTAATGGATGCTTTGAATTGTGCCATTGCTTCGCTCACATCATTTTCAAGCACTTTCATCATTTTTATTGTCCTATCTTCAGATTTAAAGCTGTTTATATAATGTAAGGCCAATTCAAGGAAAATCACTTGACTTGTGTCAACTGATGTAAATGCAGCTGGACAGCAAGAACCCATCGGTTTGTTGCAAACCAAAGAAACAGCTAATGGCTTAATTTCGTTTGGTAATGAGGGAAGTTTGTCCATTTTATACCAGATGGACAACGGTTTAAAGCGCGAAACCAAAGAATGTACCACGTTGTTGTCACGTCCATAAGTTTTTAGATACTCTTTTTCGTATAATGCCACTGCCCGATGATTTCCAAACTTCCTTTTAAATACGCTGCAGAAAACTTCTAAATCGCTTGCATGATCGATTACATGCTGCTCCATATACAACAAGTCCAAAAGCGTAAGTTGATGGCGCTCCTCTTTCGGGAATCCATCATAAAGAAATCCTAAGCAAGCCTCAAGCAATATGCGTTCAGCTTCATGACTCACATCAAGACTGGTAAATGTGATTGTCACAAATGACGAGGCTATCAAATGCATCTTGTCAGAGCTATCTTCTAACTTTGTGAGAACGCAATCTTTGCCGAAAAGATAACTTTCCGAGTCGGAGTTTTTGGACATTATCCGTTTTTCCCAGTCCTCCATAATTGATTCAGACTTATTTTGATTCCAATCAACAAGGCCTATTAAGTTGAAGATAATTTTGTCACCATTTTTACCTTCAAGCCAGTCCTTAAACATACCATTTATATGAGAAGTCCCCAAAATAGTACCCCTCATTTCATCCGATTCAAATCTTGCTTTTGCTAAACCACGAGCAAATCTGAGCTTCGATTTGACAGGTTCATAAGCCTTCATGTGATGATTCAACTTTTCATTGTAGTAGGAATATACATTGCCACAAATTCCTGCAGAAACAATGGCACTTTCAGTAGCTCTCACAACACCACCATTTCTCGAAACAATATCTTGCATTTCAAACAAAATGCGTTTGTTTCCACTTTCTATGTCAAGTTCGACAATCGGAACAGAAACATCCGTTTTTCTTCCGGTTAGATATATCTTTGAACCATCATTAGAAAAACAGCATGAGTCTGCATTGGCGAAAAACATACTTTCGTCATCAACGGTAATACGATTTATTTCATTTGAGTCTGATGTTGACCAAAATACTACCGTTTCGTCTTCGCCATAACTTATTACCGTTTTATTATCGGGCGAAAGGGCGAAGCTATGAATACGTTGGCTGGTGTGGGCATCGTTTACCTTCCTAAGTACTTCGAGTTGTTTTTCATTCGTCAATCTCCAAAATATGATATGTCCGAGTCTATCACCGCTTACAATACGGTCTTCACCATCAATCTGATAGTATAAAATTTCATAAACTGAGGCATTGTGTTTATTTTCCCTCGAAATAGGTTGACATAGGTATTGTTCTTCGTTTTCAATGTTTCCTGACGAAATTTTAAACACACTTAAAAGACCGCTTCCTGCCGAGGCAATAATATGAGTATCATCATTAGTAAAAGCTATCGAAGAAATTCCGTTTGCAAAACCTGCTAGTTTAAGTTCATTAGTTAAGAACAGAGAAAGGTCTCCAATTTCGCGTATTAAAACTTTACTTTCGCTATCCCACAAAAGTATACGTCCATCACTATCACCGCTTGCAATTAGATTAGAATTGTTTGCGACTGCTACACTAATTACTGATGATCGATGCCCGTTAGCATCTTCATATTTAAATAACATCCCGCCTGTTTTATAATTCCATTCACGCAAGCTACTGTCTTCGTAAGCGACTATACATTTATCTCCTAAAAGTAAAGCGAGGTCATTAGCCCATGGTGCATGATTGTCTAAATATGTTGTTATATAGATTCTATCGTCTTCTTGATAAAAAGAGCCAACATAGATTTTCCCGGTTGGCAAACCAAGAAAAAATCTTGTATTATACACTTCAAAAGAACCATATTGTACGATTCCAGATTTGTAATACTTAAATACAGGGGTGCTATGATACATCACTTGATTTTTAGAAGTATTTTTCTTGGAGAAAGCGACTATTTCTGTGGCGTAATCAGAGTAATCAGAACCAATAGCCAACAAATATTGTCCACCAAAGGAAGATGAGATTTTTTCAATTTCTGTGTTTGGGCTGTCAAAGTCAACACGAATTGATTGTAAAGCACCGCTAATAGCGTCGTAAACAGTTATTTTTTGGGTAGCATGTATTATAGCAAATAGTGTTGAATTTTCTCCCAGCGAATATAACCCATAAAATGAAATCGTCGATAAATATTTTTGAATTGCGTCTACTCCTGCATTGATTACAGAAATACCGTTGCCTTGAAATAAAATTGAATGCCCTGCCGCAGCATATACGGAATGCACGCCATATACATTGCATTGAGATATTCTGATTGGTATAGGGTTTCCTTTTTGCCAACAAATGAGATTTTGAAGTAAGTCACAAGCATAATAGTATTCTGTTCCTGAATCGATAACGAATGACAGTATGGAAACAATTGATGTTTTCGCACCCTTATACGGGATTGGTTTATTGTTAGTATCTGAATCATTTAAATCAAACTCGTATAATATTTCTGCATCTGTGAAAATCAAACATCTATCGCCCTTAGAAAAAGTTATAGCATTGTTTGATGCTTCATCATATTTTCCCATGAGTTCAGCGTATCTGAATACTTCTCGTTCGACAGTCCTCTTTGGATAATTCCAAAGTAAAACTCTATCTTTTCCGCAGGTTGCAATTTTTTCACCATCATCAGAAACTGCAATGGCTGTTATAGGTTTGGAGTGTGCTGATCGTTTGAATGTTTCTATACCGATATATGCTCCAGCGAAATTTGCACCCTGCCCTGCATCATCAGATAAAGTGAATTCAGTTAACAAGCAATTGCGCAAATCAAGGCGGGAAAAATCAAATCCTGAAAAATCTCCACTCAATTGTGCAGGTTGTCTAAACAAGAGCAGTAAATTATTTAACGTATGATTATCGAGGGAAATCACTTTTTCTTCTCCACGCAAAGCATTAAGCGCATCATACAGGGACTTGTTGTCATAAAGAGCCTTTGATAATTCAGACAAGTGATGCAGCATATATACATTTTTTGCAAATGATATATCTCTCCACTCTTTTGGAAAGTGATCACCATATATTGGTAGTGTGTTTATCAAATGAATAGCCGCAAGACTATCACGCAAAGACTGGTGAAAGAATTTCATTTTTTCTTTTTCGCCACCAAACAGTGAACGTATTTCGTTTGTTATGTAGTAATATACTTCATATTTAGAAAGAGATTCTATGTAATTAAACAAATCATGATAACGCCAATCGCGCTTTGACAATTTGTTTGCTCGCAGCAGTTCTTGCAAATGCGAATAAGAACTATTCGCATCATATTCCATATCTGTCGTTAATTTTGTATGCTTCAACCATTTAATAGTTAAATCGATTTGAGCTTCAAGCTCGTCTTCTGTAAACAAGAAAGAATCTGTTTTTGATTGCATATAAAATGCTAATCGCGGCAAGAAAAAGCGAACACAAAGCCACTTAAGCACTTTATCTTCACATATTGTTTTATCGCGTGAATTTTTGACTTTTACAACATCGCAATTTAGATAATTCCATAAAATCACACTGTCACTCATAGAAATGCTATCGCCGTCGATCCATCGACAAAAGTTCTTAATTTTTTTTTTGTCTTCTCGGTTGTACTGGGTAGTATTTGCAAACAATGTAAGCATCAAAGGATTTTTTAATATATCCATCAAATTCTCAGGTAATGGCAGTTTTCCATTGTAACCACAATTTTTTAGATACTCTTTTATTATAGGCTCATCTAGTTCTTGAATACTTGATTCAAGCCCAAAACCCAAAAGTTCAGCTAATGTATCTTCAAATCGAGATGCAACAATTATTTTGAGATTATACGAAATGGAAAGTGTTGATATTTCACTTGCAACTAATGTTCTTTTATCTAAAAACCCATCTAAAAAAGGCAGCAGCTCTGTTGAAACTTCATTAAACCCATCTAAATAAAGGAGCAACTCAGTTCCTGTATGAGCATATTGTGTTTTCCAATCAAGCCGTTTACCAAAGATAACATCATCTAAATATGTTGAAATTGGATTTTTAATAATCTCACGCTTGCATTTGTCAAAAAAAGTTAGTTCATTAAGAGGAATATAAGCGAAATGTTTTCCGTTTTTTTCTATTGCATTATGTACTTGCTCTAATAACATAAATGTTTTGCCAGAACCACCTGCTCCATATATAAGAAGAATTTTTCTCTCTTCATCCTCTAACCTTGAAATGGCGCAATCAAAAGAAGAAGGCTCAGAATCCCCATCGATTTTCAACATTGTAGTCAATTTTTTAGATGCATCTTTAAAAGCGATTTCAGCATCAAGGCGAGGGCGAACTGTATTGTCTTTGTGATAATCTCTTAAACGAGTTAAAAAGAGTTCGTCATGGTTTGGCATTTCTACTAAATTACGAATAATCTCAGCATTTTCCCGTGTGACTTTTTTATGCAATGGTTCGCTTTTGATTTCTTCAATTAGTTCTTCTTGGGCTGATTTATTCTCTATAGCCTTTAAGACATCATTTAAAGCTTCGCGCATTTTATCACAATCTCCATCAAAGCGCTTATTACTTTCCCAAGAAAGAGCTTTTGCAAAAAAATCATTCAATGCCTCTTTTACATTAGTTCCATATTTTTTCGCTATTTGTGGCTTGAGCGTAGGAAATAATTCCAAAACTTCTGATAAACATTCTTCATCTGTTTGCAACTCATATATTGCATTATTGAATTCATCAATCAAATCCCAAGAAATAAATCTTAACATAGTTAGTGCAACCGAATATAAGTCAGTGTGGGGTGTTATTTTTTCATAGCAAAGATTTCCGTAAAAAGCTTGTCTAATCTCTGGAGCGGCGTAAGTAAGTGTCGCTGTTATATCGTTGGGGGTCAATACCTTTATATTTTTGATTGCCTTTGCGCTGTTCAAATCAATGGGGAACAAAATCGGTGCCTCATTATCCTCAACGCCAAATGGACTGCATAGAAGATTTGCTGGTTTGATATCCAAATGTAGATATCCACGCTTATGTAGCATTTTTAATGGATGCAGAATACGCTGAGCAAACCGAATAGCTGTCGAAAGATCAAAATTATTTGTCAGCGCTTCTAATGGTGGGGTTTCTTCTATTATTGTATAATATGTTTCGTTTGCGGGAAAAGAGCAAACTCTCCCTTGCAAATAGGGAAAATTTTCGTCTTTTGTTTCATATTGCTTTAATTTCTCAATGATAGATACCTCTTCTTTAGCGTTATTAACAGAGTTTTTGAGAATCGCTGACAAATCTGAAAGCGAGTATGATTTGCCTGATAAACCACGAATAGACTTTTCAGAGGGTTTTAGATTTGCACTTTTGGCTACTCTTATAAAAGCTTCTTCGTTTCCGTCAATCTGCGGAAAAACTTCCTTGATGATGAACTTTTCTATACTTTTATCGGATGTTTTTTCTGCACGGTATACGAGAGATGAGCCACCAAAGCCAATGCATTTAGTCACAGTATAAACATCGCCATTTGGTGCTGCCAGATTGTGTAAAGACTGTGGTAGTTCTGTTAACGGCAACCGCATAATTACAAAACCTCCTCGTCTAATGAACTCTTTCGGATGGCCTCGGCAAAACATGTGTCGGCAGAGAGATAAAGGACATATAATTTTCCTTATAAAGTTCCCAAGCTCTCTTTTTTTCGCGCTCTGCCCTTTTGCAAGCTTCATAAATGCAAGCATCTAATAAATAGTATACATCTAATTTTTTTTCGAAAACGGTAGCACACAGTACACTGTTTAAGTAGTCTATCGAAGGCGATTTTTTTGCAGTTAAAAGTAAACACTCAATAAACAATCGTCGACTAATGTTTTCTGAGTTTCGAAAAAGACATTCTTCAAGATTTTCAGTTAATGTATCATGTTTTGTATCTTTGTATAGTGTATACAGTTCATCTACTATGCCATCAAGTACACCTTCTTCAAAAATGTCTATCTTTAGCCGATAAAATCTACCGTCTATAATATACCTCGCAGTTAGACGATTGTCTCTGAAATGCCGGATTTTTTCTTTTGCACGATAATAGGCTTGTTCTGCAGATTTGATATTTGTTTTTATATACTCTTCATCTTCCACTGGAACAAAAGCAGTTGCAGTAGGAGAGTAATCGCGGTAATTATTTTGTTCGTCAATAGTTGTGACGTTTTGTGAAATATATGCAGACGAATATTTGAACGCCTCAATAGCTTCACTTACGTTAACCCCGTCAAGCAATTTTTCAACATTCTCATATGTGTTCTGAAGTATTTGCGTTATACCATCTTTAGCCTGTTGGTTGACCTGTTGACTGGCTAAACTTTTGATATATTTGTCAACATTCTTAATCAGCAGTTTGCGCTCCATTATTGGAATTGTATTTTGGGGCTCTAACAAGTCAAGCCACCCATTTACAATTTTACTTGCGTCAGGAATTAGCTTGTTAATATCTTCTGTTAGTTTTTTAACAACAGATATATCCCAACCGTTTACAGAGCCACACATACAACAATATTCTTCAACTATGTTGGTATTGTACGCAAATGAAACAAGAGGGTAAGCCTTTTGAATATACCCTGTGGCTGCGTCGAATGGTACCTTTAAAATAATTAACAGTCTTTGAAACAACACTTTGTCTAAAGAGCTGCCTGGTTTTAAAGCCTCTTCTGCTGTAGTGGCATTCCAAATGCCCTTAGTTTTTTCATCAAGCCATCTTTTAAGCTCGCTTTTATTATCCTCCCCATTTTTTTTGCAAAATGTACTTTTTGGATTAGAATACTTCCTTCCTATTTCATAAAGAACGCTAATTAATTCTGAATTTGACGAACGCCCAAGCAGAGTCGAATGCTTATCAAGCCACTCACGACTACCTTTCTCTGATAAATTTTTTTCAACCTCATCACGCGAAAAACGAAGCTGAAGATTTTTTCTAACAGATTTAGACAAAATTTCAATCCTCCCTATTCATCGAGTATTTGTGACATCACTCTACATATATATCACGAAGATTGTTTAAAATCAATAGGTTTGTGCAAAAAAAATTCGATCGCATCGCTGGTAATAGTAATAGTACTGCTGCACTAGATCATGCTTCATAACTAACGCATTTGGAAATGGGTGCGTTTTTTTTGCTGCAAATTCGGACATCGACATCCGCTTACTAAAAAGTATCACCTATAATAGATCTCGGGAGCAAGCAACAGCCAAAATCAACAAACATGAAATAGGCGAGAGCAAAGCTCCCGCCCCTTCATGAACCGTACGGGCTACTTTGATAGCATACGGCTCCTAGTTTCTAAGTGGATTTGCGTAGTTTTGTAATCTGGTTAAGCTCAAGAGC
>Ga0123355_10007212_pt1 | contig 16613 bp, 12 predicted proteins | sample TergutEmb28metaG_3_FD_89872 | JGI IMG/M metagenome (GOLD analysis project Ga0123355, IMG submission 89872) | Embiratermes neotenicus P1 segment gut microbial communities from Petit-Saut dam, French Guiana - Emb289 P1 | ecosystem: Host-associated > Arthropoda: Insects > Digestive system > Gut ...
CAGTTGGACAAAAAACACTGGTATGAACATGTACCAAAATCAGTAGAACCAATTCAAGGAAGTAAGATAACCATATTATGGAATCAACGAGTACAAACTGACAGAACCATCCCCAGCAACAAACCAGACATCATAATTCGTGATAATGAAAAGGGAACATGTATGCTAATAGACGTTGCAACCTCAGGAGACAGAAGTGTGATTAGAAAAGAAGCTGAGAAGATTCTAAATTATAAAGCCCTTACAACAGAAATACAGCGCATGTGGAATGTAAAAGCAAAGGTGATACCATTAATAATAGGGGCGACTGGGACCATTTCAAAGTCATTCAGAGCAACATACCAGGAAACCATGAAGTTAAGGAACTACACAAAACAGCCTTATTGGGCACTGCACACACACTTCGGAAAGTACTAATGTAAAAGTTCAATAGAGTCAACAAAGGAACTAGCGATATAAGTACCATGAATAGTAACAACAGAATAGCTGCAACACTGTATTCCCTAGGGACATAGTTTGTCTGTAAATACCCAGCATAAAGGAGATGACAATGATGATGATGATGATAATAACAATAGTAATAATAACAACACATGTAACACCATAAATGTATACAAAAGATAAGCAGGCAGACAGACATTCGAAAAATCTGCGTATCCAATTTCAAGAAAATCGGTTTAGTGGATACTGAGTTGTTCGATGCGGACAGGCAGACAGAAAGATGAAAGAACAGACATGACAAAGCTAATAGTTGCATTCGCAATTTTACGAACACTCCTGAGAGCGTGAGACTCGAGAACTGAACCCAATCTAGTCACTGTACCCAGTGAGCTATCCTGCCACGCTGCTATCTGTAGTAATAAATTACAAAATTACGTACACATTACCAAATAACATTCTATGAGTAGGCCTATACATCGTATTTTACGTCTTCGTAAGAAATAATGAAGTATGAATATACTGTCAACCCAAACAGTCTTTGCCAGCAAAGTTCACCGAAAACGAGGCTGCTCATTTATTCCATGTAGTATGTAATTTTGCTTGGGGGTCTTTCCCATCATTATAGTGCACGGTCCTTCCTGTCTTGAAGATGAAGTCACTGGAACACAGTTCCGGTTTATTCCGTACTATTAAAGCTGTTCAAGGAGAATTACAGACGCTCTTGGTAGACAGTAAGTCTCTGGTAACGACAGAACACCTTCGTCGTTCAGGGTTCACTACCAAAAGATGATAGTTACCTATCCATAAAAAAAAGTGAATAACCGTGTTCACAAAACGCAGCCACTTAATATCATCCCGAGCAAATTAAAACCCGTCCATAAAACTACTCCGTATATCCGCAAGATACGTTTTAATAACATCCTCAAAATTCAATTATAACCACATGCGCATCCGCCAGTGATTTCTTCCTTGGATATTTCTCATCCAAAATCTCGCATGCATTTTTAGTATGCAGTATGTTCCACACTTCTCGAGCTCTCTCATATAATAGTTCTACGAATAAAGAAAACACTACAGAATTTGAAATTAGAAGGAAGCACGTGGAAATATACGACGGGAAAACAAGACTGTGAACCACCAATGGCTCTTAGCTTCGTAACACGGTTGAGACCAGTTCTTGTTATCAAGAGAGGAGAGAGCAAGAGGAGGCGGAAGAAAAAGACGAAGGAAAAAAACAGTACAATAATAAGCAAAAAATACAAATTACGGAGTTTTTAAGCTCAGTCGCAAAACTGCGAATACTAGCTTCCTCATGTACGTGTATCCGTCAGTCCGTCCGTCCATCCGTCCGCATGGAACAACTTGACTTCCACTGGACGAATTTTTTACGAAATTTGGTATTTGAGGATTTTCCAAAATCGGTCGAGAAAATTCATGTTTCATTAAAATCCCACAAGAATAACGGGCACTTTACATGAAAACGTATGTACATTTATTACATCTCCTTGAATTCTTCTTAGAATGAGAAATGTTTCCGACAAAGTCGCAGAGAAAAACAAAATACGCATTTTATGATGAATAACTTTTCCCGAAAATCATGCCGTTTATGAGATCATGTGGAAAAAATGAGTAAAGCTGAAAGGCCACAGACTGCAATATAATACGGCGAATGCTCTTTGCATGCTGAATAACTAAGACTACAAACACGCTCATAATATGTACTACTTCTTGCATTCAACGGCAACAACCGTTACGCGAACTCGCCTCAACGTTACGTTTATATGTACAGTGCCTCACTTCTTTGCAAAATTCCCCATCTTCTTGTTACTTCCATCTTAAGGTCGAAATATTTTTCTCAGCACTCACAAAACTCAAAACGCGACTCTCGAATGAGGCATCCAGTTTCACATCCATATAAAACAATGTAAAGAACACAGCTGCACGTTTTCTGATGCGCTAAAGAATGGTAAACTCTGCACAAAATAAACTTACTCTGAGTTATCCTGTTGTGTACACTGCTCATGCAAAATACATATATAAATACAAAGCATCAGTTAAACACAACTCTATTTCAAAAAGAATATCACTTTAAACAGTGTAGCTATTTAAAGTTATATTATTTCTTGAAATACAGTTGTGTGTGGCTGATGCGTTTTACTTTTATTCTGTAACAATACCACTTAACACAGCTACAAGACTGTAGCTATATAAACAGATATTCGTTTTTGAAATAGGGTTGTGTCTGGCGAGTTTTATTTTGTTTTGCATCCGCACGGAATGGTAACAAACATCCGCCGAACGTAACTCCCCCGTCTTACTGCTGTGTGTCATGGTGCTATCAATATGTTAAGACTATACAGCGTTGAAGGCAGTTTAGGGTCATCGGTGAGCAGAAAAATTGGAAAAGTAACCACGACCTAATCAAGGTGCAATCCCGACATTTCTCCGGCAAGATGGGGGGGGGGGAAGTCAAAATATCCCATGTCCAGGACAAGACTCCGTATTTTAGTTGGTGTAATAATGACAACAGTTTTAAAACAGTAATAACAGCACGTCAAGAAACACTGTAAGCTAAACGAACATAGGCAGGGGCCGAGGATGGCGTGAATTTAAGAGTCGAAACGCCATGCCTGGTGGTTTGTGACAATAAGCATAGAGAATGGTGGACGTTTCAGTAAAACTGTCTGATCGAAGCAAAGCATGGAGTTCATAATCAGAGAACCGACCCTCAGACCCTGACCTCAGCCAGTTCAATCCAATCCACACTTTCACATTAAACTGCTGTATACGCTCATATATCTCTAGTAGTCTCTTTACTGAACGTTTTCCAAATTAAAATTTTATTAAACTTGAGCTTTTCATTGCGACGAAAATGCATATTATACCAATTTTGGAATGCGATTATTCACATATGTGGCTGCCACCCTTTAGAACAAACCTGCTACATCCATCTTCAGGTACTTAACAAAATTTATGCGTGCTAACATTTCCTGCCATTTAATGATCCTAACAAATTAGTTGCAGTGCGCAAGTCACGAAATCTCTTCAATTATTCATCATTCTCAGTCTCCCTCTTATTTACTATGAGGGTCTGTTAGGAAATGTGTATATAACATGTATATTTTGGATTCCCCGCCACAACTGCGGCATTTATTATATGGTGGGATGTGCTTTTCCATTCCCCTACGATACTAGTTCGTGTCCTCTGTTAAATCACCGTGTCTCAACTGCTGCCACCTCGCGATCGTCTTTTAAATTTGAGGACCTAAAAAATTACTTTCTGACCGACTCCCAATATACTCATAAGCTGCGCGAACTCGGGAGAACTTTAACGACTAGCTATGGCCTTGACGAGTGGGGGGTCGGTCCCAGGTAGGGCATTTATCTCCGCCGCTGCGTATAGACTGCACACGGGGCCAACACATCCTCTAATCCCATAGGTATCGACGGATATTTCTCCTAAAATTAAGGCGCATGGCATCACCCACATCTACCTAGTGAGGAGGTTAGAAATGCCCCAACCTCATAGCTTTTTGTCTGAGCAAGGCACAAGTTAACCCGTTGGGGTCTTCTCGACACTTTTGTATGTGACGTTATGTTTGATTCTAAAAAACAAACGAAAGCGTGATGAACGATGAAAGCGGACAGACAGATACAGACATATTCGCAAGAGAGTACAATTAAATGATTAGGGCAGAATAAGAAACAAGCCAAGACAGTCCAACATATAAATTTCAATAACATAATTTGCAGTTGGAACTTCATGGGTAATAGTACTGGGAAAGAGAACTGCAACAGAAAGCAATAAAGCTTAACTATGACATAGACAGAGAGAGAGAGAAAGAGACAGAGCGAGAGAAAGAGAGAGACAGAGGGAGCAGCAGATTTGCTCGTGCATGCGATCTTTAGATGCCCGCAACAATTAAGTACAGAACATCACAATAATAAAAGATCCCGTAATCGTTTAGCTTCCAAGTACTGACAAAATTGAATTAATGGCCCATTATACATGACCTTAATTTTATCAAAACTAACCAACCACCCGTCACTGGTGCTTCCTTCCTTATGGATCCCACGAACCTTCGTCTGAGTGGTGCTAAAACTGTGTGAAATGATGTCAAGTACGATGAAGGTAAAGCCGTGCCTGTACTTAATTACGCACCACGCAATAAACACACGTGGGAAACCAGAGGTAGGAATCCCGGCCGTTTTACCCTCGGTATTCAATGGGTAGACAAATGAGTGGGCCTCTGGTTCGGTAGGGACGCTGGGGGAAAAAAGAAAAAAAAAAGTGTCTCTGCGCTGATGGAACTCGAACCCCGATATCTATGTTGTTCAGCCCGCAGACCAATCACTAAAACATTTCGCAATGATCTAGTGCATTTTAGAGTTCTGAATGAGCAGACTAGTAGTGGCACAGAACAGTGGTATGTATTCTGTGGCCCTCGACCCTTCTCCTTAGTAGTCCGTGGAGCTTTTATTTGTTTGAGATTCCAGAACGTCAACTTCATACAAATTCGAATAAAATTAATACAAAACATGTTTGAGCATATTACTAAATACAAGTTTAAAAACCATCTGTAGCACTTCGCGAAGTCATTTGTATCTGACAGGCCCGCTGTAAAAAAAATGCGCACAACAGGCCTTTGACAACAGCTCACTTGATCAAAAAACTTCCAGGTTTTATGGAAACCGGAGGGTATTCGCCGCATTAAATTCTGGAAGGCTAAGGCAGGTCAATTATCCTAAAAAATCATCACTATGCTCCAAGCTACATGACAGCCGTACACGAGTTATCATCCCCTCTATGCCTAGATCTCCCAAAGGAAATGTTCCCACCCAATGAGTTGGCTCAAATAGTAATGCTTGATTACAAGGTAGTTATCATCACCATCAGCACAACTATTTATTACGTTTTATTACAGGATAACACGGTTTCATGTTCCGACTGCTAATTGTCATCTTCAGGCCATTAAAATACATAGCACTAAAATTAAAATTGAAAGTTAATTTTGTATGGGTACAGTGAGATCTTAAATTTTGGGGCGTTACAATTTGTATGTCAATATAAAATTTTAAAATGTTATGAGTACGCCAATAGAACATGTTAAAAGCAATGACATACGTGATAAGTACTGTCACAGCAGAACAGTGTTGGCGTTGACAGAGTGCAGTCAATTGGTTCATTTTCCGTCCATTGTTTGGTTGTGTCTTTGGGGATGACAAGAATAACATAACCACAGTCTTCACGAAAGAAACCAAGAGAATGCAACCTGTCAACGCCCACACTATTTTGCTAGCGCATTACTTATGATGTATTTTATTCGTTTTAACATTTTACATTGACACACACACACACACATATATATATATATATAACATTTTAACATTTTATACTGACATATATACTGTGACATTTTATATCGACATATATATTTTATATTGACATATATATTGTAACATTTTAACATTTTATACAGACGTATACATTGTAACACCCAGCGATCGAGATCGCAATCTTCCCACACAAAAATAAACTTGCAGTTGTAATTTTACTTTTATGTATTTTAATGGCCTGCACATGACCACTTGGCAGGCGAAACATGTTTTCCTCCGACAAAACTTAATAAACAGTTGCGCTGACGGCGAGTGATACCTACCTTCTTACATATAACACAAGTGGATGTCCAATTTGAAAATACTAATACTAGTTTAAAGAAGAAAAATCTTTGAACACAACTTCATTTGTAGTATTTATTGTAACATGTTTCGACCCTAAAGTGTCATCATCATGCTAAATACTTACTACAACACATAAAACCTATAAAATTGCTTTGATTAACTGAGATCTCAATTTTTACAATTAATTCTGTTTTGTTGTATACTTGTTGCTTTTGAGATAAATATTTAACATTAAAATGAATATAGTTAGTATAATTAGATGCGTGGTGGTCCGGCACAGTTAAACGGAGCAAGACGGAATATTCAGTTCTTTATGTATCTCACTTTTGCAGTTATCCGTATGGCCGTTCAATTTTCTCAAGAGGTGGTTTATAATCTCGAGTTCAGGCCCAGCACTGCCGTCGTGTATGTTACTCGAACCACACACGTACGTTATGCATATTTGATACGGGGATGATAAAAAGTACTTTCCTTACTAAAACAGACTGACGTCTTTATCTAATTAAAAATGGAAGACTTTTTGTTCCGAAATATTTTTAAACCCAGGCGACTGATTTTTAAAGTTTGTATAGACCTCCACCACTTGACAATCCAAGTGGATGTGATCCGCAATAAGGAACACATACACAGAAAGCTCTATGCCTATATACTGGTGACAGCAGTCGTGAAAGGGATTACCTGGCAAATAGAATTCAAAGAACTGAATGTCAGGAGAGCAGCAGTGAAAGATGAAAAAACAAGACAGACATTGCACGTATAAGAGTGACATTGTGAGGGTGTTTGCGTATACGTTCCTGCCGTGGAAAAGCAATAACTGTCACACATTCTGAATGTCTGTAGCCTTAGTTATCCAGCAAGCAATGCGCATGCGCCTTATTGTCACCTATGGCGCCTCTGCCTACTTCGTATTTTCCCACATTATCTCACAAAAGGGATGATTTTTGTAAGAAAGGTTACTGAATATAAAACTTGTGTTTTGACTCTCTCTACAACGTTTATCTAAAGCATCTGCCATTCTAAGAAGAATTCTGCGAGATATTAACACAAATGTACATAGGTCATTATGTCAAATGCTCGTTATTCTTGTCAGATTTCAATAAAACATTATCTATATCGACAGATTTTCGAAGAATACTTAAATACAAAATTTCATACAAATCCATAAAGTGGGAGCCGAGTTGTCTCATGCGGACAGACACGACGAAGCTACCGTCGCTTATCGCAATTTTGCGAACACGCCTAAAAAGACGGCTTTCTTCCCATATTTTCTTAACCATCGTACCTGTAAAATACTTACAATGCCTCAAGCAAAATGTTCCCGGCTACTTTAGATGCATCTAGAAAAAAGTTACGAACTGTAGTTTCAAAAGGCCACCGTTCGGAAAATGCTACAACCTCTTCGGACAAGAGTGAGATGTCACCCTACAACTGTTCGGCGATATTATATTTTCTACTGTGTCATCAGTCTTCTACCAACACAAAGAGGGACCACTCTGCAACCAGTGCTGAGTACCAAGACCCTGAAACAGGCATTGCCCTAGGTGTTCATACATCCCACTTCCTATGCCAGAATGTGGGGGCTACATGTTATTTTAGAAATCCTGCAACGATTTTTCTTCTGGTTTTATTTTGGGAAAATCGACATATTATGTATGTAAGACAGCTTGTATTGACGTCACGCAGTCGGTCAGGCTCGCTCTTTTGTGACGATGACTCGAGTATCCACGGACCCTCAGAGTCAAAGTACACAAACCGAAACATCAATATCGAAGCTTAACATACGTATGAATATACATACACGGTGCGCTGACATGTGCGCGGACGTGTTCATGCGTGACCAGCCATCCAGTTTCAGGCCTCCGTTATTCCATTTGTTACATTAATTCCAACTAACTGCACGTTTGTGACAAACAAAATGTGTTGCACTGTTTCATAGTTTACATCCCCCTTCATGTTTCGACTTAAATAAGCCACCTTCAAGGACACTCGAACAAAAAGGAAATTATATATATATATATATATATATATATATTAGCATGAAGACACATCGTCGTCAAATGTATAGCATATGTAGTTCGTGTAGGGGGGTGTAAAGTATAAAACGGTACAACGTGTACTTTGTTTGTTAAAAAGCGCATTTACTTGGAATTACTTAAAATAAATATGTCTTATGCAAGGAATGTGAATCATAAAACTATCGGCTGTTTTCTTCAGTCATGCAAGGAAAATGCCACAACAGAATCGCAAAACAGGTCACGAGCGTTTCCTTTCAAGGCCTTTCCAATTTTTCTTTCACAGCGATCCCATGTCACGTGCAACTATCGAAGTAAAGCCTTGGTTTTCACAAACATTCCAGCCATGAACGCGTGAATCGTGATGCGTTTTTCCATGATAGCGCAAAATTTGACTGATGGGTACTCTATGGTTGTGGGTTGTTAGAAACCACGCACGTGGTTGTCCCGTTATCAAGTACGCGTTATCACTGATTCGTGTCATGCCGCGCATGTCTTCCAGCTGACATTTGCATGCCACGCAATGCTAGGGGTATAAACCGGTCGATTTTCAGCAATGGAATTCAAATCCTTTCATGATATGTTGGTTAAACATTTAACTGATTTATTAAAAAGCATCTAGCTCTGTACCACCTGGGTCATATGGTATGGGACAAATCACAGGACCACGCTGTAAGGGCTTCGAAAAGTCGCTTGCTTTATTCATGAATGAGAACCTGAACCCATTTCCCACACATACATGACTTCTGTCTCCCCATTCCAAAATGATGCTGTGACCCATAGCTACAAAAAGCATCCGTTACAAACCACAATATCACAAGCGTAATAATGCAATCACGCAACGCGCATTTACGGTTGCGGGATTCTTGAGAACCGAAGATCAAAGCACAGCTGTTAATTACCTGACTGTCGTCGAAGGTGTTCGGCAGGCACTCGAAAGGGAGCCAAAGGAACGTCACTATCACGCGATATTCCAGGTTTCCACCGCGGTGAATGAGGACTTAGCTCTTCCCACTCTTGCCCCCAACGGACTAGGATGGGACGGATACGCTGTCTCGAAGCATCGGTAACCACCAACCCACGCCGCCTAACATCCCAGAAGAGCAAAGGCCTTAGAGTCATCAGTTGCGCAATGAAGTGTAGCATCTGAGAGGGAATCAAATAAACTACATCTATTCCGTCGAACAAAACACAAGTTTATTTAAAATCGAGTCGAGCCTTTACATGCAGGACAACTGATGAATTCCTTTGACAATTTTTATATTTATTCTGAGACACTCAGAAACAATAAAATCAACCAATAATCTACAACAGGATCCAATAAAATATATGCCGTCCTAATACAAGATGCAAACGACAAATGTCGACTTTGACTACGTGCATGTCTTCCGATACATCTATTGCCACCGTCACAACCCAACTGGCCGCAGGTGAACATCGCTCCACCACCACCACCTTGTAAGTACGATACGCCAACATTCCATAATACAACAATATTAGCAGAGCATACAAGTTTTTTTATTTGTTATTTAGTATGGTACAGGAACTATATCTTGGCCCACAATTTCTAAATAGAAATTCAAAAAGGATAATCAAAAGATACCATACCGCACCGTGTACAATACATAAGCATAGAAGAACTAAACTACGAACTCTCACTGCAGCAGACAGGAGCTTATAACTACTGGTATTTCCTATGTATACAGTCTTAAGAATTATTTGGGTTTAAGTACTTTTATATTTTATATTATTATATATTTGAACATTGAAAAAACCCGTGATTGTGAAAAAGAAGCCCCTTGGATTCTATCTTTTTACCTCTTCCTTTGTGAGATTTTTGTATTGACATGCCTGATGATGGCCTGAGAAAGGGTCGAAAACATGTAGCATACATGTAAACGCGCAACTCGACTTTAAATAATCCTGAGTTGTGTTCGACGGAATAAGTGTATTTTATTTGGTACTTAATGCAACGGGATGGCGTCCACAAAACTGTGAGCAAATAGTTTTATCAGCACATTATACGATATAAATGTCTCGATGCTTACTATAAGGAACGGATTTCCACTAGACTGCAATTTATCCTCCGCACATGTAAGTCATATACAGGCGTCGTGTTCAGACTACTGCCGCCACAATGCAAACCTGCATTGTTAAACACTTTGAAACTAACGAAGAGAACTAATCTAACATCAACAGTATTAGCAGTATCGACGCGCTTTACGTCCCTCCTTACCCTTCATCCCATTAGCGAATCATATTAGAGTTAACAAAGTTTCATAGAAATAGCGTTGTGGCGAAAATACAGGGAGATCCGCCCATTGACATAAATCTGAGTGCTAAGTCTGAAAGCATTTTGTGGTTAGAATATGGAACAAGAACCCGCACGTATGCAGCCTTATGAATATAACAATAAATCACCTATTGGTCTGATATTTTCAATATTTTGTAGGCTACATCGTCTATAAATATTGTTCAGACAGCATATAAACTTGACTCAAAAGTAGGGTACTTTCGTAAATAATCTCATTTTGAGAGCCGTGATGGACCAGACCTCCGTTTTATGAACCTTTTACTGAACTCAATATACCGTCCATCGACCAGTCCCATGAATGATGTTAACGTACATGAACCCCAGTACGGGAACTGTCCCTGGAACACGGTATAGTGATGAATTTGTTAAAAGTATTACATTTCTATCAAGAAACAATTTACGTCAGTAACTCTTGTCCCACTTACCGAAGATTTATCCACTGAACAAGGTATATTGCATTGAAATATATGCTAAAGAAACAGTAGGCTTATTTTAACCACTTCTCTGAGTGGGAAGAAGGAAATGCAAAAAGGATGTCAGAATAACTGACCTCCACGTCGAAATTCTAATCCAAGACCTTCTACATATAAGGCAGGAAAGCTAAGATTCTGTGTGTTGTTAAAATGTAGAGGATGAACAGACGAAATGTACAAGATTTAACGTAATATTGCTCAAGAAATAAAAGACACGGGAAGGAAATTTTAGCGTATTTTGGTAGGTTACAAAATCAAGTTTTTCTTGAGACCCATACTCAACAATTCACAGATTTTTGGTGAGGGCAGTGTCAGTAGCCGCACGTATCACATCTCTATTCAGGTTCAGTCCACACACTTGGGACCATCGTACATGTAACTGTAGCTGTAGCAGTTCATATCCTCTCAGCAAGTTTCGGCAAAGTGGCCGACAATAGTAAGACGTAAAGAGCATTTTTTTGCACCCTCATAAGAAGAAATCAAGTGGTTTAAGTTCAAGCGAACGAGGTGGCCACGCAATAAGGTTACGAGATTTCAGGCTTTCGCCGCTATGTAGTTGAGGCTTTCGCTCTTCTGGAATGTTATGCAGCTTAGGCTGGTAGTTGTTGACTGACTTTTCGGGACATCCTATCGGTCCCATTTTCAAGTGTCAAGCAGTTCAAGAAAAATTCTTCTCCGACTGCTTGACCCTTGATGGTGGAACCGATAGGCTGTCGCGAAACGTCGGTAAACTACCAAAATACGCTGTGTAACATCCCGCAGTAGCGAAGGCCTCATTGGCCCACCTTCGCCAATCCATTTCCGTGGAAATTTTCTATCCAAAAAGTCCCGCCCTAACTTCTAAGTGAAAACACGGAGCATGGAATAGTTTTAATTTGGACCCTCTTCTTCCAAAATGGTCATGATAAATTCCTCCATTACGTCTAGGTACATTACAAGAGTCACAGTGAGTTCAGCAAGACAGAAGGGTCTGAATAATTCGGTGTGAATAGATATAGCACAAACGACATTCGCCTTGCGTCTTTGGATCTTACCTTCAGCCACAGCACACGGACTGCTGCTCATCCAGATTCTGACATTGTGTTGGATAACATGCCCGGACAAGTAGGTGGCTTCGTCACAACACGAAATATCGGCTGTAAAATGTTCGTCGACTTCAAGATTTGAAAGAAAGTCACAGTAACATGTGTATCGAACTTCTTCGTCTTGGACTATTACATGTTGTAGGAACTGGTATTTGTAACTCTTACATCTCCTACGTGTTCGCAGAATTTTGTGCGCTGTCGACTGTGGCATGCTTAATTGTCGGGCAGCTTGTCTTCATTTTCTTCAACTGCGTATAAAAGACGCTTGAATTCATTCACTTAGCTTCAGCAGCTGGTCGTTTACCGAGGCCTTTGCCTTTACAAATGCAGTCAGCCTCATCGACCAAATTCAACCTCTTGCAGATGGTAAAGTTGGTGGTTCTCTAAATAGCTCAGGTCAAAATCCCCTTTACGCTGTAACCGGACACTCTTAGGCTTGTGCACTTGAGATGCCATTTGCACAACCGCGGTATTACCGCTCCTGGTGCAAAACGTAAAAACTCGAGTAGCGCGATCCCAAAACTTTATATTACTTAAATGCATAAGGTTAATCCTATCGTATTGTATGATATCCTGTTTCCTGATGGACGTAATACTCTGTTTTACTGTGCTGCAAATAAGTAACTACGACATATCAAGTGCACGTGCCACAGCATATGCATGCAAAGAGTCATATTTACATAACAGTCATATAAAGACATTATTATTATTATTATTATTATTATTATTAAGCCTACATATAGTAATGTGTCAATACATGAAAAAAATATGAGTACTGAGAGCATTCAACGTTACAGGAACGTCAACGAGAAACCTGCATCCGTTGCATTTCTTTGTCACCAGGTCAAATGTGTCTGGGCGTTTGTGATTGGTAATGGTACTCGTGTCTAAAGTATTCCACTTGCGGGACACGTCATGTGCTCTCTGCTGCGCACTGCTGCTTTAACTGCAAACTCAGAAATACACAGCATAATTCAGTCTATCACACATGAAGCTTCTATATTGACCGTCCAAAACCAGCAAAGTAATAACATACATCCTGCCAGCGTGCCTCTCAGCCTGATTAGAATCCGATCCGAACACGTACCACTTTCACACCTGTTGCTTCGCATGTATCGACCATGCGTTCCACCGAAGTCACACCAGTTTTTCACCCGTCATGCCACTTTAAAATGTCACGATTCTTGCCGAAACACGTTCGACTATACCTGTGGTACTCGCTAGAAATCCGATCAGGGCCAGGAATACGTTTCTATGCCCTTTAACTGAAGAATTCAATGGAAACCACATACATTATAGTCCAAAACCACACTATTGTTAAATTATATAATATTGTTATAGCAGGAAAACATCCACGAAGTCCCCGTCATTTTGCATGACAAACTTCAGCGCGAGTCTCACAAACATTACGGTCCTCCTACCTCAGTCACATGATCGCAATTGTTACGTAATCACAAGAACACTGGCACCTCCACCGCTGACTGCAGAAACACACCGATCTACGCGCACAGGATTTCGCGCACTCTCCAGATTGGTGACATCAGCTTCGGCTCGCTAACATTACCTGAGTTTAAAGTTGGATACTTTTTGGAATTAATCCTGCTATGCAGAATAAAACTGACTTTTTAAAAGAACAAGAATTAGCTGCTGTACACAGCAGACAGCTTGGCATACTTCACACAATGGTTTAAAAAATGACAATTAGTACGTTCACCTAAAAGTGACACTAGCCTAATTATTCTAGCCGTAAAGAAGAGTTTTACAGGCCACAGTGGCCTTTTCTGCCATTGTACCAGACTGCCCCTTTCTGTTTCCATAACACAAAAACAGAGGCGGATGAAAGGTTGCGGACAAAAAATTCCGCTCCAAATGTATCACAATAATGAGCAAGCGCTTCGTCATTACAACCGTGTAAAGAAATGCAGAGAATAATTACGCAGAAAAACTTTAACGAAATTTCAGTAACTCCTTAAACGTGGCTTCTTCCAGCCTTTCTGGCAATATTAAACTTGTGTTCTTCTGACTCTTTAGGCATCATTAAACTGAGTTATTCTAGCCCTTCTGGCATTATTACATGTCGTTTCAGCTAGCTTTTCTGGCATTATTAACCTTGGTTTATTCTATACCTATCGACATTATTACACTTGGTTTATTCTAGCCCTTTTGGCATTATTCAATGTGATTTCTTCTAGCGCTTTTGGCATCATTCAGAGTGATTTCTTGTAGCAGTTTTGGCATTATTAGCGCAAATGGCCACAGACAGCGATACAGGATGCCAATCAACTTTTACAGATACAAAAGAGATTTTTCTCTTCTCCTAAACGTCCGAACAGGCACCGGGGCCATCCGGTCACATTTTCAATGGGTGCCGAGGCGTAAAGTTGACCACTCACACACATATAGCGCCGAAGTTAAAATGAGTAGAACTGTAACCTTTGCTCACCCAATATGCCTTTATGACACGGAGAGGGAGTTTAACTTAAAAAAAAAAAATGCAAAAGAAGGAAAAGGGCAATTATCTTCATCCGTCTCGTAAGCCTACAATTTTACCGAATCAAGAGGGTCGTAAAACTTTCCCTAAGAAATAAACTAGGCGCACAAGACAGAATATATGTGTGGACCTAAAAGAAAGGCACCTGGAAGGTCGTCAAGAAAATCGCCTATTATTATTAGGTTACTAAACCCCACGGCACATGCATGGAAGACATAAAAAATCTTTACGAAATTCTGGTCGGAGAAACTTAAAGGGAAGGTACTATTGTGATACATATAAAAAATATTAAAATGTACATACATTAAGAACTATAATTCTGTCTATTGATTTGTATGGGTGTAAGAGTTGGTCTCTTATAATGAGGAAGAAACGTAGGACGTTCGGGAATCGGGTGCTGAGAAAGATATTTGTTGCCTAAGAAGGAAGAGGTAACGGGAGTGGAGAAGACTACATAACTAGGAGCTTCAGGATGTGTACCCGTCGCCAAATATTATTCGGCTGCAAAATCAATATGCGATAAGCAAGGCATGTATGGGGGAGGAGTGGAGAGGGTCATACAGGGTTTTGGTGTGGAAACCTGGTGGAAAGAAACCACTTGTATGATCTAGAGGTAGATGGTAAAATAATATTAAGATGGATTTTCAAGAAGGATGGGGACATGGACTGCATTGATCTTTCTCACGACAGGGACGGGTGGCGGGATGTTGTGAACCTTCGAATTTCATAAAATGGGGGGAATTTCTGGACTATCTGAGAGCCCGCTAGCTTCTAAAGAAGGGCTCTGCTCCACGGGATTAGTAAGTAATGGATCTTACATAAATAGAACGTGGTGGTGTAGATTGGGTTCATCTGACTATGAATAAAGTCCAGTAGCACAATCACGTGAACATGGTGGGATTCCTCGAAGGCGGAGCATTTCTTGACCAAGTGACCGACTACTAAACCTCAAGAATAACCTTGTTCCACGGAGTCGTACCTACGTTCTTTCGTAGAGAAACAAAACGCAAGTTTTCCAAATGCGCGCTCTGCCATCCTGCCTACCCCACTGACTTCCAAGTGCATTCACTGCAGACACAAATCTAGTGTGGCAGAACTGTCCTCTTTGCATTTTACTTAGAATTCGTCACACACAGGAACAAAGGTGCGCAAATTTTCCAAAAATCTAGGAGCCACCTCAAAATTCTAGGCGCCAAAAGGTGGTATCAAACAAGTTCCATATTGAGGGCATTAAGCGCCACCGTACACACTTTACCTGCCCGGGCGATTTGGCACCCGGGATGTGTCCCATGGAGTATTTAAAATAAAATTAGCTGATTCTGGAGAATGTTATCGTTTTCTGGGATATTACACTGCAACGTTTGGTAGAATTACACCGACGTATCGGTGAAACCTGCTACCTCCATCTGAATGGTTGAAGTGTGAGGAAGGAACTTATCTAAAGAACTACAAGGCTTCAACATTCTCTTCTTATTCCTTTAGGTAATCTGTTTGATGTTCGAGAAAATGTGAGGGAATGCTACGTTATAAAATTAAAAATCCGATAAGATTCAAGCTGATGACATGTTTAAACTGTTAAACAAGGTAACAAAATTGTAGACAAATATCACTACGCAGGTTACGACCGTGTAAGCGAGCGACAGAAATAAAATGAAAGAAAAAGCACTCTGCGTTTGCGCGGAATCCGCTACGACTTACCGTTTTAATATCAGCCCGTAGTCACTTGTTATATTCAAAGACTTCGTTTACATTATGCACATGAAGTCCCGTGTAGACACGTTACTACAACCAACACGAGACACGAGCATAAACAACACTGAGAAGCAGAAACCTTCTTGATCAAGAGCACGTAACCTGGATCTCTTGGAGCATCAAGGAAAAGGAAGAGCAAAAGGAGGAGAACTAAAAGAAATCCAGAAGGCTAATTAACGAATAAGGTGAATAAGCGAAGCCAAATTAGAAACATGACCACAGACGTCAGAATAACAAAAATCGGAAACAAGTAAGGCAGAAAAATAGGGATAGAGTATGAGAGATCGAGGAATGAAGGGGGGGGGGGGGGGGGGGGGGGGAGAGCAGAGGGGGGGGGGGGGGGGGGGGGCGCGGGGGGCGCCC
>Ga0123355_10007213_pt1 | contig 16609 bp, 10 predicted proteins | sample TergutEmb28metaG_3_FD_89872 | JGI IMG/M metagenome (GOLD analysis project Ga0123355, IMG submission 89872) | Embiratermes neotenicus P1 segment gut microbial communities from Petit-Saut dam, French Guiana - Emb289 P1 | ecosystem: Host-associated > Arthropoda: Insects > Digestive system > Gut ...
AGGTACGTCGTCATCTCCTGTAGCCTTCTTATTCCTCATTTCCTTGATGGCTTTTTCCACTTCACTTTGCAAAATATACGGGCCTTTCTCGTCTGTATCTACTTCCTCTTCAGGTTCGACGTCTAGGGTTTCCGGTCGAATTAGGTCGATCGTAGAGTTCTGTAATATAATTCTCCCAAATTTTCAGCACTTGACTTAGCTTATGTTACAATATAAAGTAAAAAATTAAGCTAAAAAGTCTATGCTGAAAGGGAACTCTCATGGTAATCACTGCTCTTCTGGCTAGAACCTCACATGTTGCCGTCCGCCCAGTCTCTTCGTGGGTCCGAGTGAACTCCATCTGCACGGAGAGTGTATCATGGAAGGTCCAGAAGTACGCATATACCACTGAAATCGCAGTATTTCGACCTCATGAACCATGAAGAAACTTCATAAAGCAGAGTCCTTCTTGAAAAACTAATATTCACCCAGCTAGTCACGATATTCCGAGCCTTTTATGGAACCTCACAAGAGCCCAATTCATAGGCAATGGAAGTTTCAATCAGAAATTAATCACTACACTACAACCTTTGAAGCACGGGGATTGCAGACTGGACAACCTTCATTCGATACGCAGGAGGGAATTCGATTTTTTTTCTGTGCGTGTTTCCGCGGCCTACCCAATTTTCAGTCCGACAGTTAACGGTTCTCCTTACAGAGTGGTAAAAGCAGCCAGAGTTTCGAACTAACAAATCGTTTCCGTATGTATGTAAATAATTTCCGTTTTCTGCGCCGCAGCCCAGTTATTTGGCGCTAGCATTCAGACAGTTTGTAGTGTCTTTTTTGTTTGTTTGTTTGTTTGTTTGGACATACCTAATGCAGTTTTCCTGCTTCCACAGTCTTTGTACCGCAAAGTTTGGAAGTTTCGTTGTGTTATGTGCTACAGTGGACAATATGTTACTTACGTTATGTGGACAGCTGCACAAGATGATTTGTGTCAGCTGATAGATTTAATTCTGAACGTGTTGCTTGCTGAGTGAACATAGAAGCCGTCTGTTTACATCACCTATAACGGACTGAGAGAGCAACGCCCAAAGACGTCGACTTGAACTGAAATTTACACGATTAGTTTTCCAATTTGCAAAAAGTGCATGGTAATTTAGCTAGTTGATGTATTTACTACCTGTTGTGCAAACACTTCCCGTGACTGGTGGGTATAGACGGCCGACCGCGTGTTCTAGATATAAAACCACGTTTGTGACTGAAATGCATTGACAGCAGCCCAGTAAATTGTTTTCTTCCAGAGGGCTTCAATCTCATCTACGTAGATGGCCTGTGGATGGACTCCATGAGATCGACTGTCTGTTTGTTCGTTTGACTTAAGGCGTGTTACGTTTTTTGTCTATTAAAAAGGTACAGATGTGATAGACATGTAACAGGCTTGAGAATGATAAGAAGTGCATGAAAATTGAATTTCTGAAAACCGCAAGATAATAGGCCACGTAAGAGGCTGAGGTGTATGTGGGTGATATTACAATGTATTTTTAAAAATTGGGGCAGGTCCTTACGTTGAGGCTTGGTACAGAAAACCTCTAGGGAACAGTCTGTGTGTGGGAGAATAATGTCAGAATGGGACCTCGAGGAATTGGGTGTGAAATTGTGACGGAGCTGAACTGCGTCAGTATAGAACCCCTGTGCATGACGTGATCAAGAAGTCCCGTATTCCTCTACAAAAAGGATGTTTCTTGAACATTTATCCGACAGCCTACTTTCAAGTGAAAACTCTGTACCGTTAAGTTAGGTATGCCGTGGATTCCAGCGGATCAGAATAGGATCTGGAAGGGGGAGTGAAACATTTCATATAGCATGGAATTTCTTAACTATTCAAGTAAATACTACACGTCCATGGAAGTCTCCACTCCATGACGACAGCTGGTATTTCTTTATCCGTGGGTTTGCAGGAGCAGATTTTCTCGTCTCCAAAGCGTCAAGCCCGGCTCTGGAACCTACCCAGCCTTTTATTCATTGGGTACCAACCAGTGGCTGTTTCCCTGAGGTTAAAGCGGTTGGATCGTGAAATTGGCCATCTCGTATCTAGGTTAAGAATGATTGGCACTGTAACTCCACTTCCCCATACGTCTATAATAGCTTGCACAAGGACATATTTATTTTTATGTGTTTAGGTAACATGTTATTAAGCACTAAGAACTAGTGGCTGTTGTTTAATAAAAACCGAATATTAATTATTGGGTTGTAAATTATTTGTCGATGCCATATAATTTGCTAGCATTACGTCGCGTTGATGCCATAGAGGTTCTGTTTGAATAATTGCGTGAATAACAATACAAATGGGATACCTTTGAGAGAACCTGCATTGGTCTGATGTAAAAATTTGAGTTTTACGAGAAGTTTGCCGGCCATTCAACATCGCGGCCTTCTACTGGTTGTCTGCATGACAACAAACAAGGTAAATACTTACACTGGCTTTCTGAATCTAAATGAAATACGAAAATACCCGTTCTTGCTGTCTGTGTTCATAAAGGCAGGAGTAATGAGGTGGGAGTTGGTGTTTCAGTTTATCTGTTTGTTGGTTTAAGCAGACAGGATATTAAATATCGTCCCCAACATTCATTGAATCTGATGTTTAAAGACATGCTGTAGAATAACGATTTGCTTTTTGTGAAAGCATTCCTCAATCTGTTCAGTGAATAGCCACAAACCGGATAACCGGGATTCGGTTTCGGGCAGTAACAGATGCATTTTTTTCTCCATCACCTGCCGACTGTCTCCGGAGCTCACCTAGCATCCTGTTCGAATACCGGGGGCTCTCTTCCCGGAGCTACAGCAATTTATATAGAGTCAAAGAAATATATAAATCACACCCTAAGTGAGAAGGTAATAATTTATACAGCATTCCAAACTATTCACCAGTACAGCAATGATATATAAATATTCATATTTGATTACTAACCCTTTCCATGTTATGAACAAAGCGCGCGCGCGCGCACACACACACACATGCACACGCACGAACGCACGCATACACGCATAGACACAATACCTTGAAATATACAACTCTGCCCTGAATAACTCTTGAATGTGAGACCATTGATGAAACATTTATTTTCATCTCTTGACACGTAGTGCTACCAAACAGCTTCGATATTGTCTCAGAAATTTTACAATTACGGCGAGTTACTGCTAAAGAAAAGAAAAGAGTTTCCGTGTGGTTGCTGTGTGTTGTGTTTATTACTGTAGTAACACCCTTGATGCACTCTGTTGTGTTTACTACTGTAGTAACACCCTTGAAGCACCCTGTCGTGTTTACATGCAAAGAAAATTTTAGAGTCAACACATCTGTTTAATATTTGTCTTCAGTGTTACGTGTTTCGGTTCAACGACCCATCATTGGCCCTTACAACAGTTGTAAAAAGCATAGGTACATTTGCATTGTTCACTGTCGGATTAGTAAACTAATGAGATCTCATTAAACCGACAATTCCATTGCAAATTTACCTACGTTTTTTTCTTTTTTTTTTTTAAGTATTTGTTAAGTAGTGCCCGATGATGGTTCGTTGAACTGAAACGCGTGACACTGAAGGCAAATATTAAAGATTTGTGTTTGACTGTAAGACTTTGTTTGTGTTCAGTACAATGTAACACAACGGGATGAATCAGAATAAAAAAAAATGTTATGTTGCGATGCGCCCTGTCGTGTTTACTAATAATGTTCCCTTCAGCCCAACAATCTTTCTATATATATATATATTTATTTATTTATTTATTTATTTATTTATGTATTTATGTTTTGCTGACCTTGCAGCTCAGTATAAGCTTAGTAAGTAACCAACTTAATGCACAAAATCTTGTTTTATAATAAGTTTCTTATATGACTCTACATGTTTCGAGCACTATGTGCTCACCATCAGGAGATCAAAATTGTATTCTACAGTATCTGTTATTATCAAACCTGTAGGTGGCCGTCCCGTGCACGGGACGGCCACCTACAGGTGTGATGATACCAGATACTGTATAACACAATTTTGATCTCCTGATGATGAGCACATAGTGCTCGAAACATTTAGAGGCATATAAGAAACTTATTATAAAACAAGATTTTGTGTATTATGTTGGTTAATTACTGAGATTAATCTTTGTGTAATAAATGATACTATTCTGTCATGTCCTTGCTACGTCGTGTTTCGGCACTTACCGACCCTATCATCGGATTTCAAAGTTGTTCATAATTACTGGTATGAGACTGTTGACTTCAGTAGTCTGCACTGTACGTATATTACGCATATTAAAATATAAGTACAATACTGTAAGGGATATTTATTTTAACATACCTTTGGTATCCAGATCATCCTTTATGAGATTTTGTATTATTCGTCCTTACTTTGTTCCTCTTTTTCATAGAAAGGTTGCAAATGCATGGAAGATTAACAAGAAAAGTATTATGAGTGCCGGTAATAATCATAAGGCACGCTGAAACAAATATAGGGTACGATTTTTACGTTCTGAAGAGTAGCTTCCATATAAATTACATACAGAACTTCAGTTGATGTCGCACAGAGAACACAGTCTGTGTCGATTAGAAGAAAAATAGGTAAATGATATTTAGGGAGATCATTTGTGTTCATTGTGAGAAACGTAAAAACGCATAATACATTGCGAGACAGTGCAGAATTCCTTAATGTCGATTCAGGAGATACACATTCTGTCCACACACCAGGAGATGATCTCTGGTAGGAATGCTATAGATGCGCGTGCGTAAGAGTTCGTGGTAAATGGCGCTTTGCTACTACCCATCCTGAAAACATTCTCACAGTACACTTGCCCACTACACGCTGCACGAATTTCTTAATGTTTTCATTCTGGATGTTGTAACAGAACTGTATGTCGCTCCTACCAATAGCAATAGCCAGCAGCCAGTAGCCCCCGCACCAAGCCAGACACGCCCAGTATCTGCTGGAATCTTCTCCTGGTCTGTGGTTTGTAGTTACCAGTGGGCTTTAAACGGTTAATATTTCATTTATATCTTAATGCATAATGTAGAACATGTACAGTAAGCAGTTTTACGCTAATACTAGATATTTCGGAAGCTGATCCCACTGAGGTGTGTCGAATCATGTAGTGTAGTTATAAAATTGTATCGTCTCATTACTGAAATCTCCCGGGATAGCGTAGTTTGTATTGCAACTACCTACGGGTTGGACGGTCTGGGGGTCGAATCCCGGTGGGGACGAGATTTTCCGCACCTGTCCAGTCTGGCCCTGGGGCCCACCCAGCCTCCTGTACAATGGGTACCGGGTCTTTCCCGGGGGCAAAGCGGCTGGGGCGTGGTGTTGACCACTGTAACTTTGAACATTTCACCACAGATATAATTTCGCATTAGGTAGAGAAACTGGCTACAATGATTCCTAGTGGTAGTGCTTGTGCTGTTTCACTCCAAGTCATTAAAACCGCCCGTCTTTATGTCACAAAGTTTCGAACCGTAGTTTGTTAAATGTGCAAAGAAAACGTTCCTGTTGGCCGCTTTATTCAAGAATAATAGGTACAATAATAGTTACCGAACTGGAACAGTATTCTAGTGACTTCCGCTTCGTATCAAGAATTATTCTTACTTCTCGTAAAGACAATTCATTATTTACACTACAGTTTTGGGTTCAGACCTCCCCCCCCCCATGCAATGTCGGGCACGACGTAAAATGTGTCTCAGCTGCCGTGCTAAAATTTCATTAGAACAGTCAGGCTGAAGAAACCAACCTTTGCACCAAAAGCAGCTGATCAGTGGAATCTATGTTATAACACATGTCTTTTTTTAATTTGTTTTTTTTAACACCCCCGCTCTCCCAACACGCAGTCCTACATAAGAACCCTGCTATTGCTGCATGAGATTAGTTTGCAATTAAATTCTCTGCACATCGAATTCTATTGGAATTCATATGTAGTATCTTTTTACGTCTTGTTTATCTGTAATGTATTTTTACTCTCACCGAATGAGGTTTTTCCAGCATACAGATATGAACACCTGGCTTCATGTATCCTTATCAAGTAATCTGGGAAATTTGTTACTCATTGTTGTTTATTACGCATTAAATTCCCAGTCCGTTTGCTGCATGTCACAGTAATGGCAGGCAGGTTTCCTTTTACACAGTGGGAAGTTGACCACCCCCTGCCATTTTCTTGTCACACTTCAAACTGTGATTTTCAAAAACACACCGAACGGTACGTAGTAGAAATTATATAAAATGTGAACTGTGTGACCCTGCGTTGTATAATACTTTAAGGTACCAAATCCAGGTCAAACAGCCTTAACAAATTCAGTTTATACCTCACAAAATGCACTGCGTCTCCATTACAAAGACCGAGTGAGCAGTGTTTAGGGAATTTATTCCGAGCATCGATCATCATCATTATCATCCGTCACGAGTTAGGCCTTAATAGATCTGTTTCGATCTCGTCTAATAGTCTCTTCAGTGAGCTTCTAAGTCGTCTTCGTCCATTTCGATGAAACCCATAAATACCTGTTATGGGCACGATGCGGAATTTGTTAAATATTAATTAACCTTAAAGCAGATAAAACAGTTACCACCATGTTTTAATGGTTAAAACACTTTTTCAGTCAGTTATAAAAAGTGCTAAATTTTGTACAGAATATATAAAGAAGCGGTCGAAGCCATTTTGAAGTAATATCCCGACGTTTCTATGGAGGGATTTAGCCAAGATTTAGGGTGTAGGAAAACCTGTTAAGCGTAGGCGGTTATTTTTAAAAAGGAACAAAACTGGGGGATTACAATAGTAATTGTTCACACAAAATGAGGTCGTGTGGATAGGCTCAGGTATCGGTAAAACGATCTGATCGATTGGGACGCTATCTATGATCGATGTAGATGCGCTGATCGATATAGATGTGATGAGAGATATAGATTTGCTGTTCGATATAGGTATTCTGATCGATGTAGACCTGCCGATAAATATGGATGTGCTGATCGAAACAAATATGCTGAAACTTTGAATTCTGCGTTTTGTTAGGAAACATCTTTGTGGCTGCTCGTAGCAATTAATAATGGCATTTCTTGAGACGTTTTTACTTTCGTTTGAACGTTTGAAGTACTGATACAAATTTATGTTTCACAACACAGCCTGTTACCTGATCGAGAACTCCTGGCCTTCTGCTTATTGTAGATCAGGAGTTCTCAAACTTTTTCGACACAGGCCCAGGTTAAGTTCTGAATTAATAACGTGCATCCTTTCAATTGCTTTGCTGCTCTACAATTTTTTTTTCAACAGCCGCCCCCTCCCCCAGTGGGCCAGGGCCTCCTCATTAACGGGTTTTCTAGATCACACACAACAACTTACCACGGTCGGTAGGACTCCTCTGGATGAGTGCTCGGCTCATCGCAGAGACCTCTACCTGACAACACACAACACTCACAACAGACAGACAGACAGACATGCCCCCGGTAGGATTCGAACCCACAACCTCAGCAGGCGAGCGGCCGCAAACCTACGCCTTAGACCGCGTGGCCACTGGGACCGGCTAAGTGTGCGTTAGTGTTGCTAAAATATAATTAATGTTTGGAAAACTGGGCTCTTGCACAAAATGATACTGTTAAAATATGGTTAATGATTGGTTTATTAGATCGTAGTATGCAGTAGTTATGATAAAACGAAAATATTAGAAGAAACAGTGAGAAATGAGTTTTCGGTATAAGGAGCGGTCATGATGTGATTTATGGTATGTCTAGAGGTACTGAAGGAATCCAAGATAAACTACAGTCAGAACAGTCTATGTCTCGGCTCTGATACGAACAAGACATTTCTCGAATACAGTTGATGAACTTGCATTAGATTTGTTGGGGTACTGTACGTCAGGACCTCGGATCATTATTCCAGGATGTTGACAATAGTCGTCCGAAAGTTCGTTCCAGGTGCTGGTTCATCAAACCCCAATTCTGTTGTATTATCCACTGTTTGATGCGACATTAAAATGGCCTTCGCTTTTCTAGGATGTCCCAGAAGAGCGAAGACCTTAACTACACGGGGGCAGAAGCTTGAATTCTTGAAATTAATATTCACGCCATTCGAACCCAGCTGTTTTCGCCATAACAGTAAATACAACTGAATCGTCGGAGAGCGTCTGTCAAGTCACTGAACCACTCACGTCTGGCCCAGCATTCTGGGAAATTGAATTGTTTCAGGGAAACTCTCAGTCAGTAGCACTGCACAAACATTTAATTGATCTCCCAATATATGTAGGAGCTAAATCGTCTGGAAACAGGAAGAATGCCAGCTCCCGAAACGTCTTTTACAGTAAATATATCTCAGACAACGCACAGTGTCAATTATAGCTGAACTGTGAAGTAAAGTTATGTCACATAACCCCCTTCTCTCTCTGGAGGTAGAGTTGGCTGCAAGAAACACGGATATTGTCTCTACATTCATGGAATCCAAAGTGGTCGTTGAGAAAGTGACTTGCCTAAAGGAAAAGAAGGCAAGAACTGAAACAATCAACTGGGTCATCATTATGCCACGAAAATAACTTCGCTGTTCCTTATTCCACGTGCAGGCTGTTCGTAGATGTCTGCAGACACAACTGCTGTCTCCTGCAATATGTTACAATAAAATGTCACGCAATTATCTAGATCGATGTTTAGTCCCGTCAGGCCGAGTAAACCGCCCACTCAGTTCAGTGGATGTTTTGTCTGCCATTACGTAGGGAGTTAGCAAGAGTGCTGTAATTTTCAGCACGCGATTTAATCCTTCTTGTCTTTCGTCTCGTTTTATACTTATGAATTTAATAATCGTAATTAAAGCAAACGTTAGAGTTAAAACCAATTATACTCTCGTTAATACGTAGTGGGGATAACAGCAAGACACAGGCCGAGACTCGCAAACGGATGAAAAGGATTACTCAAATTCATTTTAAACCTCTAAATATCCGAGCTAACTACATGTAGGTATGTATATCGCCTGATGTGGCATCAAAATTTCGAATTTGTCCCACAGAGTGTATTTCTGGATTTCGTCAGTTCCTTGTACTAATTGTTTCCAATATCCCAGTGGCCACAGGGCCTAAGGCGTCGGTCTGCGGCCACTCGCTTGCTGGGATTATGGGTTCGAATCCTTTCGGACGCATGCATATTTTGTTTCTTGTGAGTGTTGTGTGTTGTCAGGTAGAGGTCTCTACGCAAGCTGGTCGCTCGTCCATAAGAGTCCATCCGAGTGTAGTGTGTCTGAGTGTGATCGTGAAGCCTCGTTAACGAGGAGGTCCTGGCCCACTAGGGGTTGTTGCACCATGGGAGAAAAATTATTTCCAATTACGCTTAAATGCTTGGACCCGTCATGGAGACGAAGTATTATGTGAGGCAGTAATTAATTGTTTTAGATATTAACCATAATAATTTCAGGCTTCAGAGTCTTAATCTGTACGCGTTAACTATATGCATTGATGTCACTGCCTTTTATTTATTAGGCTTCAAAACATCCTTTTATAGATTCTCTCAATCAACGTTAAGCCGTAAGTTTGTCACATCACACTATATAACTTCGTGATTCTCGAAAGTGAATATGCAGGTTGTCCTATATTTACAGTTGTAACTTTCGTGTTGTTGTTTTATTTTGTTTGTGTTGTTTATAATAGCTTCGGAAACTATCGGAACTTCTAAATCAGTCTCCTGTGTTATTTATTCAGCTTTCTTGGATTCGGGCCTCTAGCCTGCTGCTGCTTAGAATTAAATTTGAGAATATTAGCACTTAGATGTTTCATGTAAGGCTTTAAACAGTGGATTGGTCTATTGATTTAGGTATAACGTTTAGTTTATTTTATTACATTATTTATTCCTCTTATTTTTATATGAAATGAAGAGGTTTTGAAACTCTGTTTTGATTGCAAATTAATGCCATTGCACTTTGACCTTCAAATTCGGATGTACCGGCGTGCTGATAAGTCCTTAGCCCGACCAGGAAGGAAATAATCTCGGAAGCGTGTCAGGGACGCGCGCGATTTCAACAAAATCGAGACGCAAGCTGTCATCAGGTTTCTTTTCCTGCAAGGCAAGGTGCTGAAGGAAATTCACGCCAGTCTGACAAACATTAGCTTGTTTCTTTCCTGGTCGGGCTAAGGACTTATCAGCACCCCTGTAATAATAATTGAGTTTCAGACTCCCGAAAATGTAGACCGTTGGTCCTAGGCTGTTATACATTCGTGCACAGTGATATGCATTGCCATGAAATGCGTCGAAGGTGACACAACATTTCTTCATTGTTTGCCACATATCTCATCCTTTGTTGTCGTTTGTTAACAGGGTCTTATTCTTTAGAGTAGATCATTTGCTTTGCCTACTCAGAGAGTTCATGAAAGTGTGTTCATACAGGACAGCACAAACGCCCACCCACCCCACCCCACTGACCTGTCAGTGTATCAGTAGCACGTAACAAAGAAGAAGGTAACAAAGGCTTTGATGTCGAGAGCGACAGTCTGACAGTACCGCCAACCTGCTCAGCTCATAACACTTAATCCCTCTACTGCCAGCCAGTCTTTTCTCTCAAGGACGTAACTTGTGGTATGGGGAATTCGAAGCCTCGCCGATTGTACTGGTGAAGTGTTCAGGTTAGCCTGCACCTGCCGCTCACACTTTGTCCTTGTTTGTACTGAATTTTCATGTGCAGACTCGAAATAAGGATGTTCTGTTACATCACTCTTCCCCACTTCCGTAGCTGTGATTGGCAAAAATTTCCACAAACCCTCATATATAACCAACATATTTTATTTCTACCAATCATTTCAGCATCCATCTGAAACAAATCAGCCTTCCTGATTATGGAGACAGCACGTTCCTCGCAGAGGTCGTAACGAGCCAAATTCGCCATACGATGTGGAAACACAATATATGACGTTCGTTTGTATCATGCCCAGCATTGAAGAATGGTTTTTGTTGTTTAGGCTACAGGTACCTTACGTAAAAAAGGATATGGAAATGACAGCATGCATTATCATTTGACAGAGGGTTTCACTGTTTCATAATTTTTACTGCTAAGATCTGGCTGAATGTCGTTCAGGAGCGTAACTTGCAAAGTGATTATCAAAATTAAGGTCGGCTAAATTACCAAACAAGCAAACACAATACACCACCGACACCCGTGTGGTAGCCGCAGTGTCCATATCCCACACGTGCCGTGGTTTTTTTCTTACCGAGAGCTCAGAACCGCACGTGCAGCTGTGTTTACTGTTCCCTGGTATCGACCACGCGCGCACTTCCTCAAATCATTTCCCCGTTTAATGTCGCCAGTTTCATGTCGCAAATTTCTGTCTGCTCGATAATCACGCGAATGGCTTCCCTCCAATCTCCTGTTTACGATAGCGACACAGTGTTATCTGAATGCACTTTGAATTATATGATTGCCGTATGGGGAAAAGTCCATAAATTGAACGGGAATTTGTATAGCGCTTATGTCTAACTGCATTTCTCAGAGCGATGGCACCCAGATGCTTTTAGTTTAAGGCCCCCGTAATGTGTTTACAAGTGCCTGATCCCCCCTCCCAATCTATCACAATGACAAAGTGTTATTAAACAATTTCGGAGAATAATTACTCGCGAACCTTAATGATGGGTGTGGGGTGTTTTTCCACCTATTAAACGCATGCTTATAACTGCATGTGTAATTTTCTAATCGATTTGTTTGTGATATAGTTACATGCATTAGTAAATATATTATGTTAGGTATACCTTTCCATAGAGCTAAGATGGATCTTCGGGAATTGGGAGGGGGTGGAGACTGGATGAATTTGGCTCAGGATAGGGACAGATGGCGGGCACTTGTGAATACGGTGATGAACTTTCGGCTTCCATAAAGTGCGGGGAATTTCTTGATTAGCTGCAGAACCAGTTAGCTTCTCAAGAAGGACGCTGCTCCATGGAGTAAGGAAGTAAGTATACCTTTCCTTAGGTCGTGTTATTTTTTTTTTCTTTTATAAAGACCAGCAGATCTTTTGAGTGGATGATATCATTTTATTACATAGTAACCAACGACAGGTTTCGGCCACTTATGTGGCCATCTTCAGAGTGGTGAGAACAAGAATACGGCCACAATTATGTGTAGGAATTAATCCACAGTTCAAAAAATCAGTATCCACTGAGAAATGGTTCACTGTATAGTTCGTATCATTGCTCACCAATCTGGATCATAATTCACTATATACATTTATCTTCTATGTACGTCATCCACAGAACTATACTCCATATACAACTTTTTTTGTTTTCAATTAGTTTATATTCATCTTTATTTTTCTCTTTCCACATTGAATTGAACCAAAGTTTGTGTGATTTTTAACTGTAGATTGAAACCGAGTTATTATAATTGTAATTGTATTCTTGTTCTTGCCACCCAGAAGGTGGCCACATGAGTGGCCGAAAAACGTTAATGGTCCCCATGTAATAAAATTGCTTTCATACACTGAGGTGCAGTTGTTGGTCTTTTTAAAAATTTGTATACATCTGATTAATGCACGGAACATGGAAAATATAATGCTTTACAGCCCCTTGATGAACCGCAGTTCCCACTTGAGAAACGCTTAAATAAATGTTCTAGAGAAGATGACAGTCATACAGCTATTCCGAAGTTTCCCTTTTCACGAAATCTTAAAGTTCATTTTCGCGTTTACAAGATTCCAGTTGAGGTTCTAGGACATCGGACGTATGATGTTGAATTTGCTACACAGGAAATTATTTTCGGCTTCAGCCTGAAGACTTCTTGACCCTGTGGTTCCAGTGCCAGTTTCCCTATTTTTTTTATTATTATTTTTGTTTATTTTTGTGTAAAATCTTGTATAGTGACGACATTATTGGTGCCCTGGGTGCACACCGTTAGACCAAGCCGTCACGTTCCATCATACCACCCGACACCGACTCTCAACATAACGGGTGCACTCGCTTGTCCGTTATCAGTAATCTAATTTGCAAAAAAAACTTTCTTTTTTTTTCACTCTTCAGGTCACAACTAAATTGCAAAGCAAAGGTATATTAACGACAGTTGTATGAAATTATAGACAGAGAAGACAATGGCAAACGGACAGTGGTATTAAAGGCTGTCTGTGGATAACATGTACATAACAAGCTCCAAAATAAATACTAGCAAGCTGCAGAATTACTATTTGCATTCGGCCCAAATGTGTGTTGCCTGAAGGCAGAAGGAGGCCGTTGCTGCTCGGTGCTTGTGCGCAGTCGAGCCCTTCCGCGAGATCCGTCTGTCAATAGAGTGTTTGAACTTCCAGCATCCTAAACGCCGACACGAAGGATGTTGACCTGGCTGCAGCTGTTATTGTCTGTGTGGCTAATTGGCTGTCGATTAAATGTACTCAACATTCATGCGTCGGTCTGTACAGTGCTGCCTACTTAGAACATACGGCTGGTCGGCAGAACAAAAATTTTGTGCCACTGCAAGATCTGAGGGTTTTACGTCGGAGTTGTTGAGGACTCGGGTCTCCTGGCACGTGACTGTGCCATCTTTGTGGCTCAAGGCTCTAATTCCGTCTAGAACAGATACAACATTCTTAAAATTATGAGGCCTGGTTGTGCTTTACTTTTATTTTATGAATACGAGTACTTTGACTCTTTTCATACTAACTGGTTTTAAGTTACCGCGTTAATTAAGTGTTGTTATTGATCCTGAGGGTTATTGTCATCTGTGACCTGACGTCGTGTGGTCTGAGGCAATTTACCATAATTTCAGAGGTTCCTACCTCCTCCATCTTCTAAAAATTTCAAAGGAACCTGATGTTTCCATCCCAAAGATACAAGATAGAGCCAGCATGTTACTCCAAAACTTCTGTAGTTTTATGCTACATTAGGCATCGTCGCATCGGCTAAGAGACTAATCTCCATAGCTGTCGCCCTGGGAGTCTACGATCTCACGATACTGATTCGGTTTTAATAGAATATATTGAGTACAGAGGCTGCGTGTTTCTACTACACTTTCACGCGGTGTTCACGAGCAAATACAGGATAAAAAAATATTTTCAAATTTTTTTAGCGTCATTGATTACAGATATTTCACTTTCTAACAAATATCTCAGAAACTATATGGGTAGCAAAACTACAGGATTAACTAAAAAGCTGTACTGCAAAAGCCATACGTCACCTAATTTCTTTTAATTTTTCAGTGGATTTTATATAAAAAATCATGGAGCTTAATGGCCAGTTTGTCCGTACGTAACATGCACCAGCAAGCCTACTGTTCCTTCGTGGGGAAAGTCACCATACATGAATGAAATTTCTGCTTATAGCTGTGTTTGTTGATGTGTAACGTACGCAGATACCTGACAAAATTTTTTTCCCGAAAGTTAGGTATGTGCAACATTTCAGGACTCTTAAAAGAAGTGGCGTGGCACTCCTTCGCAAATTCGAAAATTATGCTGGTGTTATCGGCTGTAAGGAAGTTAAAAATTGATGACTGCAACGGCATGACTTCCAAATTCCATGAAAATGTGTCATTGAGATCAAGAAACCTTTGGGAGGACATCTACATATACAAATGTACCGGGCGTACAACTTACAGCGAAACCTGACCACCGGATCTGCAATCCCAGTCATAGCGGCATTGCTCCACAGAGATCGGTAACACAGCCCGCACTGCACCACGCACGTCAATCCCACGAGTCTCGCTTTAACGCAGAACTGCGCGCCGCAGAGCGGACGACATCAATTGTTGGGACCTACGACGCCGTCCGCTCTGCAGTACTCAGACCCGCTTTGGAAGAAAACTTCATGTACCATACAACCCATACAAGCACATCGTTCCTAACAAAGGCGAGATAAGATGATAAGCTAAGAAAGAAGAGTCTAAACGCTGAATAACATTTGTTTTAGAATAAAGTACGTGTACATGATTATTGTGAACCGCTGTATTAGGGCAAGTGTGTGTCTGGCTTTTTATTGCATCTTATTATGATGACTTAGTCTCTGAGCTTTCGTGTCTTCTTATCGTACGGGTACTCGTGTAAGTTGTGTAAGGTAAACCAGTTTGTGCAATGCTGCCTGCATTACGACCCGAATAAATATGAGCCAGTCCTTACTAGCCATGCCACAGAAGTCCACAGATAAACACTTAACGGGCCCCGCACACTCTTGGGTCTTATACTGACCTCTCCTCATTGCTGGACACCAGTAAACAAAACTGCACAGTCCGCAACTGTAACGTTTCCTCACCACACGTATGCGAAAGATTCAAGGAATTTCATTGAGTTAGGTAGCAATTCTGACCAGTTCAATGTCGTTGAAGAGTATATCACTACTTGTTTATTGTACAGATGTCGGTAATGATGTGCCAAGAAAGAAGAAACAGAGCCAGCAGTCATTGGTTAAAACAGTGGCTGATAGACGTTTTCAATATTCACATATTATTCTGTTAGAAGAATGACGACTGGACCACCAAGACTGGCACAATTATATTACTTTTAGCGTAGAAACCTGTTACCATTCGCTGTCACCAGTTAATCAGTTGACCAACAAGATACTGTAGCTGCGTGCGGCAGGCAGTGTCTCTTCTTGTATGGCATACAGCTGGGTTAGGGACTTTGGGACAGGAATAACTGACAGTCTCTGTGCTCGCCTATTCATGGGGGCATAAACAACCACAGGGGACACAGGGACAAGTCCCTGAAAACGAAGATAACGTTCTAGAATAGATGTCAGTTTGCACTGTTCTAATTAATCACATTTACACAATTTTAACATATGTTTTTTAACTAAACAGTTGCGTATCTATGACATAATTAGCCAATACTGTGTTTTTCTTTGTCGATGTCTCCCTCCGAAGATGGCCGAAAAAGCCCACAACATATAGGTGGTTTGCTATATGATTCTGTACCTCTGCATCTAATTGAGATGCACGGTCAGCAAAACGTCAAAAAATGTTGTGTAGTTGTTGGAATAAACATTGTAAAAAATGTACCACCAAGTTTAACACTAAAAACTCTGTTTCTCTACACACCGTATGTGTTTCGTGTTGACTGTGAGGATGCTGTCACACGGGCCGATCAGTGGTCGGACTTGCAGTTGCCGACGCCTGCTAGGCTGCCGCGTTACAGCAGCCTTGCAGATCGGACTTTGAGGAACTGGGCTCCAGCCACCGTTGCCGAATAGTGGTTCTTCCTCCAGCGGATGGGACACTTCCTTGTGGCTGGGCCACTAAAATAACAGATTCATGAGAGCGTTTACATGAGGCACAGCAGTACCCAGATGAATACCGGCATTGTGTGTATGATGTGGGAAGAATCATTGTAAAGATTCAGGACCGGTCTGTGATGGCAGAGCAACCAGTGTCCTGCCAAGCCTTTCTGTGGCTGGGACATTAGTGTCGGCGCGTGTAAAAGCAGCATAAGCAGAGTTGTTTCCATATACACCATTCCCTTACTGGTCTTTGTGGTGAACGTACACCGTGTTCTCTGTGAGGTCATAACTGAATCGTTATATATAGTACAGAGAGTTCTAGTCCTCCTAGTGGCACTGCTTCTGGCCTTCCCGTTCCAGCTACGGCCGCACGTTTCGTTCCCCCGCCCCCCCCCGCGGCCTCGCTCTCGCCCCCGCCCATCCCTCCGCCCCCCCCATCGGCGCTGACACCTATC
>Ga0123355_10007217_pt1 | contig 16604 bp, 12 predicted proteins | sample TergutEmb28metaG_3_FD_89872 | JGI IMG/M metagenome (GOLD analysis project Ga0123355, IMG submission 89872) | Embiratermes neotenicus P1 segment gut microbial communities from Petit-Saut dam, French Guiana - Emb289 P1 | ecosystem: Host-associated > Arthropoda: Insects > Digestive system > Gut ...
AAAAAAAAATATAAAAAAGTTATAAAAGATTATAAAAATAAAAAATATAAGTAATTTTTTTTTTTTTATTAATTATATCAAAAAATAAAAAAAAATTAAAAAAATAAATAAAAATAAAATAATATTTTTTTTTTTTTTTCCAGGAACAGTACGCCGATGACTCATCAGCCCACATTACACAATCATGACCCTGAAGTTCACTATGAACAACGTTGGCACAGTATAACACGTTACATACAATGTGGGTATTGTGAAAAACCTAAGCACGACCTCTTCCGTGCATACGGTTGTTTCAGTAACAGAAGATGGCCACGTGTTTAACCTAACTACCTGTAAATGACACAGTGCTGAGACATGGTGTGAAAGAAATGAACCAGAAAAACAATATATATATATATATATATATATCCAAATAAAAAAAACATTTGTTATACATGATGTCATGAGACATACCATATATTCACAGCTCGTATATAACTACTCACTGCAGTTCAGTAAAATCATGCTCTACCGTCCATGCCGTTAACACATGGTTGTCATTCGTACGTAGAGAGCGTAAAGAAAGGTCACGAGATGACCAGAAGACCTTCACGCTTTCATATTCATACATTATCTTCCCTTTAAAAAGCATTTAGCAGACACGGAAAATTCTGGTGCCTTTCGCCGTCTCCCAATAATAACACACCCTGAACCATCTTGGCTAATACCGGATGGTGACCCAGTCTCCACTGCAGAGCTTTAATGACTATAATGCATTATCTCAGACCTCGCCGTTAATCAAGTCTCCTTGCCTGTCTACCCTGGACCATCGCCAAATTCGGACTAGCGACGGCTTACTGTAAATTCAGACTGTACGCTTCTCCTTTCAAGAACGGCAAAGTTCAGTGTAACAGTGCGGAGAAGAGAATGCCGTCACCTGTCTTCAATATGGGCAGATACTGTTACAAGTTCACTTCACACAACCGATATTATGCGGGTCGTACGAAAGGTCATTCACTGCTTTAGACAAAGAAGTCGTATGTACTTAACATTACGATGACGACAGCAAGCCAAAAATTAGAAGCAATCACACGATAAACATTTATTTTTCGTCACAACCGTCTTGCTCTTAAATACTTCTGGTCCAGCGACCAACAATCTCACAATAAAGCATCTTCGCTCCATTAATTATATTAATTTCAGATATAATTTCATCAATGACGACTCTTCTGCTGTCCCGTATACGCTCATCTATATGCGTTAGGCTCAACACGTACTCTGTTTACGTGTAAATTCACCGCCTGTCGCTAGCAAATAGTAGACAGGTACGTACCTATGCATCGGGTCGGTGAGGCAGCCCCGACCTCTACCGATACAAATGTTTCTCTTGCATAGTATTAACACTTCTTGCATAGAGCTGTCATTCCAGAACAAATCAACCAGTACAAAAATAGTCTTTCAAGAACCCCTCCAATTCATGGCATGCAGTAAAATCGCAATTCCACAGCATCGCTCAGAGATAAATCGACTAAGAGTGGATCAAACGGAAAGCCCGTAAGCGGAAATCATAGCTAGGGATGGGAATGTAAAATTTTCCCGACCGAATTTCCATAGGATTTATATCAATGTTGACAGAATTTATATGAATGTTAACAGAACCCTTCAAAGTCGCCACGCCCGAAATCTGTGGGGGGTGAACTACGTCACCGCTGCAGTCAGTGGAAGGGCGTAACATTGCTCATATTTTGCGTTTCAAAAACATCACCCTACGCATAAACATTAACAGTCATGCCGATAAGCAGTTTACTGTAACAACTAGTGGCACAGGAGCAATTCAAGGGCGAACAACAAGACTCTTTCTCATATTAACGGTCACAATCCGAACAGCTTTGTGTTCCCACTCTAACCAGCAAGTGCACAGATGGCCGAATGTGGAATATGACTGAGGTTCACGGACCATCCGACGATAAACAATCGTCTGTTTAAATACCGAACGGCTCCCATTTTCTCCGAAAGGCGACGAATATGTTAAATCCACGATTCATGCAGGTCCAGCCAATCCAATTTTCAACATAGTCAAGTGGTTCCTAACGATCGGAAAACAAACAGCAGAACTTCCTGAATACATGAGTGAAGTTATGTATGTCTTCGCTGTTTCAACTGCTAATAGTTCACACTCAGAGCTGGTGAGCCTTATAACCAATGGCCATACACACACACACCTGCCGGTGAGCTCCTTTCTACAGGTGGCTCACCATCTGTTCAGTCGCCTAATTTCGCGTCATCAATATCTCGGCCGGCAAAAGCAATCCTGGTCATTCGCGATTTTCCTCAGTCCCTACAGGCAAATACCAGAACGGTACATCACATTAAGTATGGCAGGATTACATCCACGAAGTCCCCATCATTTTGCACGACAACATACACCGCGAGTTCACAAATCTTACGATCCTCCTACTTCAGTCACACGATTGCAGTCACTACGTATGCAGACGAATACTGGCAACTCCAACGCACTGACTGCAGGAACACCCTGATCTACGCGCACACGACTTCGCGCGCTTTCCCGACTTGTGGCATCAGCCTAGGCACGCTAACGTCACCTGCGCCTGAAGCTGGAGACTATGTGAAATTAATCCTGATATAACAACCGCTTCCTTCCATATCGTTTCCTACTACTCATATAATGCTCCTGCTACCATTCCACACTACACAGTCTGAACTAATAATGGCGATGTTAAATAAACCACAAATAATTTTACAACTCAAGATCAGTAATCAAGCTTTCTGGCCTACTTCAGCTACAGCAACTAAAACGGCCCCTACTTCAAATGAACGTACTATTCCGTCGTGCTGAATTCTCAAAAGGTCTGGCACCATCGTTTTTACGTGAATGGATTTCCAATCTACGGCAGAACCTGAATATCCAAGAATTTTCTGTTAATTTCGATCACTCAGTCTGGCTGTCTTCGCCACGTGGAAGAAGACACATCTTCCCTGCGTTTCCTTAAGGTTCCTTCCCTCCAACGAACTGCTTTGTCCATGACAAAGTCTCATCTAAAGAGGTCACTTTGGGCCAAGGCGCTACGATGCGAGTTAAAATGGCCTCCCCACACAATATATGTCTAGGGCTATAAATTAATAATACAGGCAAAATGTGTTTTGTTAGTTTCGTTCGAACTGTTTCGTTTGACACTGTACCCTATAACGTATGCATGTGATAATGTATCAAGAAACAATCCAATTAACAGAACACAAAACTGAATATCCCGGAGTTTCCAAATTTAGATGCCTTCCTGGACATTGTCGTGAAGAAGAAGGGGGAAAGAGAGAGAGAGAGAGAGAGAGAGAGAGAGACCAGAGGTGTCAGATATAAACTTGTCCTTATGTTTCTAGACTAGGAAAGTAAGTCGACCTATCGTTCTAGTAATGGTCGATCACTTTATTTCATTTAATTTCATTTCATTCGTGGTCGTTCCTAATTTCGGCCAGTCACATGCGCGCTGTTCGAAGAATAACACAGTATAGTCGTACTGAACGCCTTTCCGTGCCAGATCAGTGCACGTACCGTTTTACGGTTTCGGTGTAATCATGGGAGATTAATTGCATTGTGGTTCGTAACGACATGGAACAGATTCAGCAGCCTCAGCATTACAGGAATCCGGACAAATGAAAGAACGGGTAGTAGTTCGTCGAGAAACTACACTATTATTCTACAGCAAGATTTGAATGAACTCAAAAAATAACTCCACGGAGTACAGGATGTCGTGAGAAGCTCAGTTTGTTACGAAATTCCTTTCAATGTAAACCGAATATAAATTATAGCGTTTACAAGACACGTCCTCAGTCCGGGGCCACCTGAATCTTGGCCAAACCGAAAACCTGTTACTTTAAGACAATATTTTTAAATATTATACTCCCATCTATGCATGTCTCCTAAACTGTTTCTCATCTTAGATTTTCCAATTAAAATCTCGTATACAATTTTCTCATCTCCCACCCACCTCGTCCTCGTTGATGTGATCACAGTAATCACAGCGGCAAGTAGTGCCAATCATGAATTTCCCACCAGATACCTGCAACCTATTTTCAGGAACAAAAACGCCATATGAATTCAAACCCCGAAAAAGCGCCGTCACTTAGCGCCCAGAGAAGTCTGTGAAAAGAAATTTTCTATAATAAATACTTCGATTTATCGCCACAAACTGCAGTGAACAGTGCCGTTGTATCGGAATTTTAACTTACTTGGTTACACCTGAAACACATGAAGTTCCCGGATAGCCTGAATGAATCTTTCCCTCCTATCCCCAACCCCGCACGTGAATACAAAAACAGAAGCAGTTCTCGAAATGTCGTGGATAAAAAAAATCAAACCGATGGACAATGTCCAAAACACAAGTCAGGCTTATTGTGTTCAACAGGCTGCATTACTGCACTTTACAGAAGTGTATACAAGAGGTATACACTGCCTACTGTCCTCGGGCCATATGCGACTCATGGAAAGCAAACCTACTTCTTTCCTATGCGAAACTGTGATGGCTTTGCTCTCAAAACACGCTCATTTCACACACTTTCCGCTCTTCAACAGTCACTCTGACCTTATATTATACAATGTATTGTACAAATTATGACCTTCGCTTGGTTTTCGAAAATTTACTTCGTGATCTCCAAATCACACTACCACTTTCCGAAGTGAGAATCCAGACGGCGATTTTCCTGTGTATTTGCGCATTTGACCACCAAGAAAGCAAGCGACGGACGGGAAAGAGGCAGTACAACCTGAAGGACACACAAACATCTCGCTCATGAAACGGCAATTTGTCGTAAACCATACAGTTCGTGAAACTGAGATTTCGTCATTTATAGACAGTTGGGTTACAAACACACCTGTCAAAATGTTGTGTCCACACAAAAAATTGATTGTTCTGACATCTCCGTAAAAACATAACATGCTGAGTGTTGGTCAATTCAGGAACGGTCAAGTTTTCTCTGTCTCAGGTAAAACTGTGCATCGGTCGGTTACGTCAACTTAATGTTTTATGAGCGACCTACAAAGCCAATTTTCGTTTGACGTGTACAAATACGGCTGTCATTAGTGAAGTCTACGAGAACAAATAGAACTGAACGGCCTCACATGATACATAATTGTAATAATTATTTTAATTCGCTGACGAGAAAACAAAACATACACTGCGTACGTCAAAAGGAAGTGTAACACAGAACTTTTCCCACAGGCAAGCGAAGAAATTAGTCCAGAAGTAATCAAGTGTATTCACAAAGCCGAGTGCATTAGTAAAACAACGAAGCAAAGCCAGCAAACAAGTCACTCAAAAACGTGTCACAATGTATGCGGGAACAACATATCATTTCAATACAGAGGGTCATTTCGGGACATACGTAACACAAGCTACAAACATAGTGTACGTCACATTATTTCGAACCTTACGAACACACAGCAAGAGTCTAAACATCTCGTTCCTCCGTGCATCACCCTTCGACACCATACGTCAGTCCTATTTGGGCAGCAGCTTAGTAGAGCCATCCGCACAGCAGTTGACCTAAGCCTCAGCAAGATAAGGGGGACAAACTATTGGTCCGGTTCATCTTGCTCGACTGCGGCAGCGATACGCAGTGACGGAAGCCGGGGGAACCCCACGTCTGGTATATGAGCACGGCGCTGAAATTAACAAGAATTTAGTGTATTATACCTTCAGTCGAACACAACTATATATAGTTGTGTTCGAGACCAACTTGATGTCACTTGCTTTATTATTTCATTATTTAATGCTCAACATGTTTCGGATGTTAATACACCCATCCTCAGGAGCCTGCATACGGATACCACACCACCACAGCCAAACCAAAACGTAACACCAACACACATCGAACCAGAGCAATACAGCGCATGAAATAACTCAACAAATAAGTCGCAAGCTCCTGAAGATGGATGTATTAACATCCGAAACATGATGAGCATTGAATAATGAAATAATAAAGCAAGTGACATCAAGTTGGTCTCTCTTTATTAAACTATCAAGATGATGCACGGTCCAATACACATATAATACACTAAATTCTTGTTATTTGAACAAACACAACGGGGATGACGCACCTCAAAAAAAAAAAGCGCTGAAATTTTTCCCACCCAACTTCGTCAATGGTCTTGCTATCGAATACACGCCCTGACGTTGCAGATACGTGTACCAGTGACAGCAAACCGAGGTACACATTTCTGGCATAACCTCTTATATTTATGTAGTTCCCATCATTCCAACAGTTCGTACCCCGTTCAAATACCACCAGCTAGTGACAAAGGTACCAATTGTAATCAGTGCCGACTGCCGTCGACGCACTTCGAAAGTGGACATTTCCTCGGTAACCACAGCATCTCACTCTATTATCGTCTTAATAGCAATAATACAATTCAATGGTATTCGTTGTTATGTCAGATAACAGCTGTCAGATTGTCTGGTTCTCAGTGTGCTGTATCGTTTTATTCCAAGCTTAACTGTACAGAGCACAGAATTGACTGCAGGCTCGTCACAACTCGTGCACTCCCTGAATCATGCTACAAGTTACATTTACTGTTACAATTAAGTGCCCGATGAGGGCCACCAAGTTCCGGCCGTTTCTGACTTCCGTCAGTAGGCCTACATATTCCTATCTGTAATACCTAATAAAATACAATCGTTTAAAGATGTTCGCCTTTCATAATGTTCTTCGGGTTTTAATTTTTCCCTGTTTCTTGGTGGTCGAATGCGCATGGGAAAATTCCTACTCTCGATTCTCTGTCGGAAAGGTGGTAGTGTGAACTCATTTTGGAATCTAGGTACGTAGGTTGATAACAGGTTCGTGTATCAGATTCTGGTATGTATATCCCAATTTCAAGGTCATTTTGTACGACGACGACGACAATTACAAGCGCGCGGTGACCTACTCTTCTAGGTCCCTGTGTGAAGTAGGCCTAGACACTCCATACATACAAGAAGCAAGGTTAATGGCCACACAAAGTAATTAACTACAAGAACTGCTTGTTTATCACTGTATGGTTACGCCGTTATAATTAAAATTATGTACGCACTGTCGTCATTAATTATGTACCACGTTATAAACATTCTGAATAAAATCCGTCCCTTCTCTTGCTTGTGAAGTCGCGTTCAGAATAATCGAGATTTTCGGAACCAAATGCGAGAAACTGAAAAAAAAAAAAAGTACCTTCAACTACAGACTTTACTGCTGAAACGTCGTGTCGCGCTGTCTTACTGCGACGAAAAGCGTACATGCAGTGCCAAGCTTTCGAGGTGCTTACAATGCTATGGTACATTTTTTATTCCAACAACTATACAGATACTTACAGGGATGTTCATTCATGTCGCAAACTGTCCCATTAAAAAATGAATGGAAATTATGGCAAGAGGACTACACGTAGTACGCACGTACGAAACACTCCTAGAAATTCATTTTACATATTTAGGTAGTCAGAATATTCATGCATTTTTGGGACACATTAACTCTGTTTAATTTCCCACTAAGTGCTTTTCACTTCATTATTTTATCTTATTGTACTCAAATAACATTCACGTTCTCCATACAGCATGCGCTAAAATTTAAATACCCACCCCATCAATACAGCTATTGCCGTTCACTTGTATAAAGCAATGACTTCAGAAGTGCAAGGTTCAGAAATTCGTGCTGGATCGACGAAGAAATCTGGAAGCTCGTAATACAACACGAACTGTTCGAAATTTTTGTAACTGAATACAGGAAAATTAAATTTCTTACTACCACCACCACCACCACCACAACAACAACAACAACTACTACTACTATTACTACCACCACCACCACCACAACTACTACTACTACTACTACTACTACTACTACTACTACTACTACTACCACTACCACTACTACTACTACTACTACTACCACCACCACCACCACCACAACAACAATAACTACTACTACTAATTTCTTCTATTAAACCGCGTTTTCGAAGTGAAATTTTAAAACTGCAACATACATAAATACTGCCAAAACATCGGTGGAAAATAAATTGTAAGTATCTATGACATGCGAGCATGTGCGTCTGCGTTTAACTCTATGGAAATGTCCTTTAGAAGCAGATAATTGCCCAACTTGTCAAGAAATTGCCCGACTCATATAAAACCCAAAGATGCAACACGGCGTTCACAACACGCTCGCCACTTCTTTAAGACACACTTCACAGATGTCTTTCACGAAACACAGACAACAAATTATGTTACTAATCACTTCTCGGCCAGTTTCGTTCAATATAACCTTCGGTACGAGCTGGGATGGTTCTGTCAGTATAGTGACTAGACTACGGGCTGGACGTTCGAGGAATCATTGCTCGATTTCTGGAAAGGGCAAGAGATTCCCTTCACCAAAGCGCCCATACCGCCTCTGAAGCCCACCCAGCATCCCACTCAATAGGCAGCTGCGATTCCTTCGCTGGGGTGTAAAGCGGCCAGGCCGTACAGATAACCACTCACCTCCTCTAGTCCTGGGGCTAATAATGAGTGAAGCTATTCCCCAGCTCCCTCACACGCCTTCATGGCGTGAACAGAGCCAACTTCATCTTAACCTTAATATCACTGGCAAGAATTTGGACAGCTCAGAAAAGCGACTGGCTACGAAATGGACAAGCCGGGTTCATTTCCCGGAAGGGAATGGAACTTTACCGCCACTACGTCCGGACAGACTATGTTGCCCACCTCGCGTCCTACAAAATCCGTACCGAGGGTAACTGTAACGGAGAGTGACGGTGACCTCTCAGACCTCCGCACAGCAAGGAGGTTAGAATGAGTGAACAACAGTACCTACCTTCACTCACCAACATGTCATGGCGTGGTATACATTTAAGCACAGGTTAAAATTCACGTTTTAAAATTAAGGTCGGTTTGTTATCTTGTCTGCTAGCTTTGACTATAATAATGTGACGTGATCTTCAGTTACACCGACCGAGGTTTTTCTGATTTTCCTCAGTCCTCATTCGAGAGAGTACTTGAAAACAGGGCCTTGACATTTCTTGACTTGTGATTTCCAATTCATTTTTTACAGTAGCGTCTAATGCTTCATCTCATTCTTCACGTGAATTTTTCCGACAGTTACAGTCTCGTTAAATAACGTATGCACCAGTGACTTTCACAAACGAGAGATGCTGTCGATTTAGTAATCTGGAGAATCAAATTTTTCGATGTACAAACACGGGACGCCGTGGTACTGCGGCAACTTCTACAACATGTATGTTGTGAGAGTAGACTAACATACTGTACAGGCGTAGTTTTTATTGCGCCCCTTGATCATCCGCCTGCTTGGGTGTTTGCATTTGCATCTGCAGTTATCACCACGACCCTGAAACGTCATTAACTAGCTACATTTTTAGTCGCAAGCCATTATGATTTGAATTATTACGTGTTAAACTGAACCGAATTTGTGACTGACATGAACGAAAGACAGAAGACACGACGAAAGGACGAGGAACAAGATGTAAGCAGCTACTGGATGCCCTTAAATAAAAGAGGGGATACTGAAAATTGAAAGAGGAAGCACTAGATATCACTCTGTGGAAAAATCGCTTTGGAAAAGGCTAAGAACCTGTCGTAAGACAAACTACGCAAATACTAGAAACTTTTACGACAAAATATCAGAGGTGCCTCATGTACTACAGTCACTTGCATTGGTGAGGTCTCGAAAAGGTAGACACAGCTTTTTATTTCACCATCACGTCTATACCGGCTTTAAGTCTGCAGACAAGCCTATCCAGGATGTACCAAACACTCCTTTCCTACAGCAGGCCTACATGCAGTCAGAGCGTGAAGCTGTCCACTCGCTGCCCTCAAATGTCGTGCCTATGAATGTTTCTGTATTACTTTATTATACGAGGATGTCAGCCCATCATATATCAAATATACAGTAACCACGATTATATTTTCAGTGTTCCGTGCGCAAGGAATAAATAAAATTTAAAAAAAAGTAGATAAAATACTGAGTTCAAAATTTCTACATGCTTCTACGAAATACCAACCGATTAACACCTGACTATCACAGTGTTAGTCCTTTCTACATTAGAGCAGCTGGTGTTATACATACTGGCATTACTTTTATTTTACTTAACCAATTATTTTTTACCTTGTCCAAGTAACTGCGTGTATTTCTAACATATTGGACAGTTTAATATTTTCCTAAAGGTTACATTCTCATTCATGTCCAATCACTTTCCCAGTTCTCCATTTTCTTGTTTCTGGGCAGCTCAGCAATATACGTGTGACATCCTCCTTACCTACACACAGCGGACAGTTTACTTTATTTTCCGTCTGACCATGCAATCATGTTTCTTTCCTTCCTAGTATAACATTTTATATACGATCTCTTGTCCAAGCTAAAAGAGAATGCTTGTAGAAATCCAAGAGATATACACCAGGTATGCGAAGTACATTGACCACCTAATGTCTGTACTTGATTCCTGGTAATCACAGTTGTAAGCAACGGCCACTAACATATCTAGACTCCTCTGTAGGGAACACCTCACCCTGGTTTAAGGACCCGGCATCGCACTCGTCCAGACCAACATGCTGATGAAGCATTAAGCTGGCCTACCATCAAGCCCCGTTAAATACTTACCGAGTGTTTCTCCAGACATGCGCCGATACACATATAGGTCTTCATGCGAGGTGTCACATACTTTCGTACGATTCTGCGTGTTTTTGTGCACATCAATCTCAGTAACATCCAGCTGCTGCAAATTTCATGAAAAACTTTCAGGCCAGCGATTCTCAAACTCTGCTACACAGCGACCCCGTAAAATTAAAAATGAATTGGCGTGATCCGTGATCCACCGCCCCCCCCCCTCCCGGGCCATGTATGGACCATGTTTACTGGGGTTAGTTATTTAGGCAAGAAGTAAATGTTCCACTTACTTTTAATAATCAAATTTTAACTTGCACACCAAATAAAACAATGATGTAACCTTACAAATTGATGACATAAGCCCATTTCATTCGCAGTGAACACAAGAAACAATCAAATTCAAAAATACGTCTTAATGTGAGGGACGAGCTTGCTTCATTTTACATAACTCCTGAAATAGGGGGTCCACTTTCGAGACAACGGCTCTCATTTTTCATTCTTATGGACCACAACTGAAGAAAAACCACACTCCAGATAAAGAGTTACTGCCGGAATAGAGCGTTCTGTCCGTTCTGAGAGCGTTAACATCCCAACTCAGCAAACAACCGTCATTACAATTATACAACACAAACCAACGAAATGTACAATTTTATAAATTGATATTTAATATCTGATGTCTCCCACACGTTTCGAAACTCGTGGGTTCATCCAAAAGGAGACACATATATTGAGTATGGTATGTTTTACATGCACTGGAGTCAGCAGTCTGGTGGGTTGGAGAGTATGTTCGAGACTCGAGTCTCACGTGCATTTCGTTGGTTTGTGTTGTATAACTGTATCACAATGCACGGTGCAAAAAACATTTAAAAAGCCTATATTACGTTTCAACTGAAGCAAATTACACAACGTTATCGAAACTCTCTAGCGTAACGGCGAATTTAGCGGATAAATTTAAAGGGTTTTAAAAATAAATAACTGCGCGAGTTAAAGTCGCTTCACAATAACGTTCTAAACACAAATAACAGTGCACCACAATACTGTTTGAGGTTGAGACAACCTTTATGCCTCTATGAAGAAAAGCAAGCAGATGGACAACCAATCTGTACGCTCAGTAATACCGAAAAAGTCTAAGGCAAAATTAAAAAAAACACAATTATCTTCCCCCCCCCCTCTCACGGAATTAGCAACATTCCCATCCTTCTTTCCGCTGGTCCCGTTGTCGATTACCCCGCCCCCTCCTCAGTGTGTAGAATCTCTCTCTCTCCTCTCTCTCCCTCTCTCTCTCTCTCTCTCTCTCTCTCACACACACACCGCCTGATTTACTGTACATCAACATTTTTCTTTACTGAATTTCTGGTTGGTACAGCCTATCCCATCGGCATTTGTATAATATTCACATTTAGAAGGAATACTCTGGCTCCCCATTATGCTTTTATCTGATGCACTCAACAAAGCGGGCATAAAATCAACCAATACCAACCGACCCAGTGACAAACGAATATTTTCAACACTGCCACACACAAAATACATAACCAAACAAATTATTCGCCAATGGCATGCCAACTATATACAAGCGGAAGCAACTAACGGAACAGCATACTGGCATGTTCCAATTGGTCCTTGAAACGGAGTCCCCACGTACAATGTATTGTCTTTCAACTGGGTGCCAAACTGCTCACTACCCAGCGGATGTATAGAATGTGGCCAAAACGAGAAAACTAAAAAAAAATGTGAACACGCCAACCTACATGCACAGCCAACTGTCACAACGAGAGTACGAATATCTGACTAGCTTATTCTTCAACAGCGGACCTAAGAACACGCTTATTCACGGCTTACTTAACTATTCCGTTTCAACGTCACTGGTTATCAAGTGTGGAATAGTGGGGTATAAACTGTCAATGACGAATTGGAAAAGATGTAAAAAGCAGCGACAACACTTATAATCGAGAATTATCTATTGCACATCTCCCCTTTTTACAATACCTAACATGTTTACGAGATACCAACTATAATCAACTCTACATCTGTTGCTAAGAAACTGAGAAAATTTTAGTGTCCGTTACGTAAAACGTGAAATGAATACTTAAAATACTTGGATTTTGTGTCACTCACAAATATTAAACCTAGGGACAATAACAAATCAAACGTGCTGGAAGTGTTACACTCTGCGGACGTTTACTACCTTGTTGCATTAGTCATAACAAAATCCAGACCAGGCACATTAGCCACAGTCTGATGGTAGGAACCGGAGCAAGTGTGAATGCAGTCTACACCAGCATTTCAATAGGGCATACTTCATGCTGACACTGAATTACAGAGCGTAATCAGCGACCGAAGGGTCCAATCCTCCTCCACGAATGCATGTACGCGTCGTTTTTGCGTGTGTTACCGCATTACAATTAGCGAGACTTCGTATAATGTATCAGGCCTGCTAAATATTTCGCCACGCCTTTTTTTTAACAATATATTGAAAACATACATATAAGATAAAACAGGAACATTAATTGCACCGTTTTCAGGACGGGCTCTGTACATCTCAAACACTAAAATGAATTGTCTTCCTTACAGTGTAACATGATAAATAGGATATGAGGACTGAATTCATGCGGCAAAGGTATCAGTGGCGGACTTCTGCGTACACGGTAATGAATTTTCGAGCGCCAAAAAAGGGGGGATTTTTTACTGAAAAGATGGGCGAGTATTATCTCCTAAAAAAATCTATTCCATGCAATTAATAATAGCTGCATTTCTAGGCTAATAAGTTAACCAACTTGCACACAACGTAACAATTTCGTCACGTTCGTCCTGCTGCTACACAGCATAAATATCCTTCTTATTGAATAATTCTGAAAACCTAAGACATAAGACAAAAGAAAAGTATTCAAGCATAAACACATGTTCCGTTCTTCTCTCCCACGTCTATTCGAAACATTTTTCGCTCCGAACGTACGGAGAGTTATGCTCGAGATGAGAGCTGATGCGCATGTGAGTCTTCATGCCAAGTGACCGTTACTGCTATCTGATTTTAATCGAAATTAAAATGGACCACATATTTCAGTAAAACTCCCCAATACCCCTCCGGTTCATGCGTTCCGCGGTTTTCTAGCTCTTACGTACGGTTCACAAACCTACATGGCAGAACAAATAAAAGAGTTTTGCAACATTTCGCCGAGAACGTGCCAGAAGATACAATTACATTCGTCTTCCTGCCACAGCGGGGGAAGTAAGAAACCGACGGAACTAATTTCACTTTTACGCAATTTGAAATCCACTCGTCCTTAGACCTGAAATTACGTGAAGTTTACTGCAACGTATTATTATTATTATTATTATTATTATTATTATTATGGGAAACAAATTGGTTGACAAGCGAATCACTTAATAAGGTGCTGTAATGTTGATGAAGGTAGTGGCTGGTAAGGCGATCCACTGCAGGCGACCAACATTCCATTTCCGGAACATTCTCAAGAGAAGGAACAAAATGATGTCAGGATCGAAGTGAAGATGTTACAAAGAAAGAGTAAGGGACGATGACATGAAGTAAGAGAGCACATAACCCACTTGCACACAGTTGGCAACAGAGAACTTTGATTCACGAGCCGCTGTAACAGTAATTGCAATATTCCTTCTCTTTCTTGGTCAGGGTACGCCTCGTTTTCTTGTTGAATTCTAACAACTACGTAGTCTGCCACAGAAAGTGTAAGGGGCTCATGTTTTCTACAGGTGCTAAGCATCTCCTTCGATGCTCTGCACCTCTTCAACTAAGTCCAGGTACCGAATGTATTTTATCAAGCAACTACACAGCCTAAAGAATTGTCTCATAGTTTTAATTTGGTAAAGTAATTATGCAAAGATGAAATGAGCGGCATTCTCATGGAACATACTGACATTGTGAGATGAAAGTGCAATCTCAATATCCTTCAATATTATCATGAATGAGAGGTGCATATTTTAATTTTTCTCTACTGTTTTAGGTATATAGCCCTGAATATGTCCGTAAGAAGGGTCAAAACATGTGTAACTTGTCATGAAATATAATAATGAAGATGTGTTGACTGCAGCGAAGTGCTTTATTTTTCTTTTGGATACACAAAACTCAAGGGGGCACCATACTCTCAGGATGTACACAAAATGTTGATTGCGAAAGCAATGGGAAAAGACCACTATGGAGAAAAGGATAAGACAACTACGGATACCAATGTAAAGATGAGACAGTGTATTTCCAGATAAATAGGGTCCAATGCTGTGAAATGGATTTAAGCAGCTCCTAAATGCCATAAACGCTTATACAATTACGCGATAAACCTTCTTCTCTCGTAACGGCCCATCTGGAAGACCGAGGTGAGGTCTGAACAGCAGTGAAACGGATATTAGAGGTCAGGTGACAAGGTTCGAAGATGACACCGATTCCGATCATGTATTAGCGATAATGAACATCCGGATTCTGCCACCACACCGTCATTTCATGATCACAGTTTTACTGGCATTTAGACCGTTCAGAATCCATACACATACGACGTAATAGGGACTCGAGTTGCTGGCACTCCGTGAAAACATGTGGCAACTATCTGCATTCCTGTAACAGCGTTCATCGTCAAATGTTTGTTGCATGTCAAACTGCATTATAAGCCTATCCATACAGGCCTCACCTATGGGCGTAAACATCCGGGCTCGTCTAACCGAAGTCTCGGTTGATACTGTTATTTTCCACCCTTCATCATGTTCTCCGAGCATATGGACAGTCGGAGGAGTTCGCTAAGTTCATATGATAGGATGCCGATAGTAGCAATCGACAGCTGTCAGAGAAAATAATCAGGCTTGCATCGCTCGACAGAATGTGAACTCTGCAGCAATACGCCCACTTAGTACCAGTACCTTACTGAAAACCGCGAGGCGGTCCTACCTGTCGAGTAAGCAAAGACTAGAGACAAAAAAATTCCTAGGAAGGTGTAACGTAAGACAAGAATACGATTCGGAGCGAACACACAATGCACAACAGGCAAATACCCTTATTCTGGCCGGAAATTACGAAAACACGCTTCAAAATGTCCGGTGAGCTATCAATGTAACATTAATAATGAATTTGGTGAATCATACAGGTGCGTTTGAATAGTCGCGAATATTAGCTTCGTCACGTGCGGACGGACTGGATGGATTTCCGTGGAATTTGGTATTGGGGGCTTTTATGAAATTCTATCGAGAAAATACAGATTTGGTTGAAACTGGGCAAAAGTATCAGACACTTCAGATGACGACGTCAGTACGTTCTGTTGTTGCCGGCGACATTAAATCGAAATACACGCGCTCTCTCTTCGAGTAAAATTTATCAGGCTGTTAGGATAGCCGAGGTATAAACATTACGCGAACGCGCCACAGTGTTAAGTTGTACGCACACTGCCTTTCTTGTTCTGTGTAATTTCCACACGTACACATTTCGAGTACGGTAACATTTTCGGATATCCACATTCCAACTGCCACCACGTTCCTAGTGACAAACACACAGCGACTTCTTTATACATAATTTGTATGTACGGTCATGATTTACCCCCATACAAAGTCCCAGATGCTCATGTCAAATGGTTAATTAGGTGCTGCCGTAAACCCGCACATTCAATGTGAATTTCGCATGGATTCCATACTATTATTTCACAGTATGGAAAAAGTAAAGTCGAATATTCTTCGAGAGTATACTGCCTCAAAAAATTCTGTATAGGCCTACTCTGGATGAAGATGCGCTACTATCCCTTCCACCTCACATATTCATAGGGCCAGCATGTTGGTATTACTGAGGGCAGAAAATGAAATCGTAGGACGGTGGTAAAGCAACTAGTGGAATGAAATCCACATAGAGCTTCACTAAAATCGTAATCTGGTTCAAGTGTTATCTGGGGGGGGGGGGGGGGCGGAAAAAAAGTTTTAACATCGGGCAGAAAAAAAAAACCCAACAAAAAGCAAAACGGAAAAAAGAC
>Ga0123355_10007218_pt1 | contig 16604 bp, 6 predicted proteins | sample TergutEmb28metaG_3_FD_89872 | JGI IMG/M metagenome (GOLD analysis project Ga0123355, IMG submission 89872) | Embiratermes neotenicus P1 segment gut microbial communities from Petit-Saut dam, French Guiana - Emb289 P1 | ecosystem: Host-associated > Arthropoda: Insects > Digestive system > Gut ...
AAGATATATCAGCGAATGAATTAAAACAACATTTATCAGAAACACTACCAGATTATATGATCCTATCACATTTTGTACGACTTAACGAGATGCCATTAACACCGAATGGTAAATTGGATCGAAAAGCACTGCCTGAACCAGAAAGAAGAGTGGAAGTAGCGTATGTAGCACCAAGAAACGCAATGGAAGAGATATTGGTAAGTATTTGGAATGAAGTGCTAGGAAGAGAACAGATAGGCATCAATGATAATTTTTTTGAGCTAGGAGGACATTCACTAAGGGCGACTGTGATTGTGTCAAGAATCCATAAACTATTAAGTGTTGAGTTACCATTAAAAGAATTGTTTAAGAAGCCAACCATATCAGGAATTAGTGAATATCTATCTCAAGCGATAAAAAGTGAGCATACAAATATTGAACCAATAGAAGAAAAAGAATATTATGAAACATCATCGGCTCAGAAGCGGATGTATGTTATGTGGATGATGGACAAGGAATCCATTGCATACAACATGCCTTCAGCAATTATGTTAGAAGGTGAAATTGATATTGGAAAACTGAAAAGAACAATTCAATTCTTGGTAAATCATCATGAAATATTGCGTACTTCATTTTTAATGATAGATAATGAGCTCATGCAAAAGATTCATAACCAACTACAAGTTGAAATATCATATCACAAATTAGACAAGATGTTACTTCAAGAGAAAATTCAGCAATCAATTCAACCATTTAATTTGATGGAAGCACCTTTGCTTCGAATTGCTTGTATAGAGGTTAGTAGAAGTAAACAATTATTGGTTTTTGACATTCACCATATCATTTTTGATGGTTTATCTAGGAATATTCTGGTACAAGATTTTATGACTCTATATGCAGATAATAACTTGAGAACCCCACGGATTCAATATAAGGACTACGCTGTATGGCACAATCAACATTTTACTTCTAATCGAATGAGAATGTTGTCTGATTTTTGGATCGCACAGATACAAGGGTTTTGTGAAACTCATTTACCTGAAACTTATTCTAATGGAGAAGGAATTAGTAAGATTTTGGAATTCTCAATTTCGAACGAACAATTTCAGAAATTAAATAGCTTTTCACAAGAAAGTGAGATAACGAAATTTACTTTGATGCTTGGAATATTTAAACTGATTCTTATGCGCATTTTGAATCAAGATTACATTGCTATAGGATTGCCTGTTGCAGGACGCCAACATGATGAACTTGAAAGTATGGTTGGTATGTTTTTGAACACTTTAGTTTCAACCGTGGTAGTTGATAGGCAACAAACATTTCGTAGTTATATTTTTGATATTAGAGACCGAGTGAGTGCAATGCTTAGCAATCAGGACTATCCCTATGAAAATTTATACGAAGATGTGCGCCGCTTAACTGGTTATCAGGGAAATTCTCTTTTTTCTATTATGTTTAACTATATGCCATACCAAGAGGAAGCGACAATTGTTTTAGACAATGTAACGGTTACACCATATGAATTAGATGAGGCTACACCTAAATATGGGCTTACTTTATATGTAGTAGAACGTAAGGAAGAAATGATTCTTCAAGCGGTTTACAAGTCAACTATTGAAGAATCAATAATTGGACACATTCTAAATGGTTTTCAAACAATTTTGAATAGTGTAATTGCTAATCCAGAAATATTATTAGAAGATATTCATCTGAATTCAGAAATAAGCTATAATTACGAATTTGATGAGGAGTTTGAGTTTGAAGAAAATGATTTATTAAATTAGATTATTTTAGTGTGAGTACTTTCTCATATTAAATAAATATCGTTTAGGAAGTGATCCAATTGAAAAATGAAACTGTTTATGATCAAATATCAGAAATAACTAGACAGGTACCTAACAAAATAGCAATCCAGCAAGGCGATAGAAGTCTTTCCTACACTATGTTGGAAAGGGGTTCTAATCAGTTGGCAAATCTCCTTGCAACAAACGTTGAAAAAAATAAAAATATTGTAACAATCTTAGAGAATGGTATTGAATTAGTTCAAGCAGCAGTTGGAATTATGAAGGGAGGCTGTGTATTTGTTCCTGTTGATTCAAATTATCCTGACAATAGGATTAGAATGATGATCGAAAAAGTGGATACATCTTGGATTGTTACAACATCTTATCACTTTGATAAACTTCAAAGGTTATTTGGACAAGAGTTACAGCATATTCGCATCATTTTAATAGATGGAGAAGAGTTTGAACTAATAGATGCAAACATAAAAGTTTATTATTTAAAGGATTATAATGATACGGCGATGATATGGGAAAGAAATCCTTATAGTTACATCTATTTCACATCCGGCTCTACTGGAACTCCAAAGGCTATTTTGGGGAGACATAGAAGTCTGAAGCATTTCATTGATTGGGAGATTAGGGAATTTCAAATTGACAAAAATTGTATAGGGAGTCAGTTTACATCGCCTTCGTTTGATCCATTTCTCCGAGATATTTTTGTGCCGCTTTGTGCTGGAGGAACAGTGTGTATTCCCGAGAATAGGGGTCTGCTCTTTTCATCACAGGAACTCAAGCAATGGATAAGTATTAACAAGATAACGCTTATCCATATTATTCCTACATTGTTTCGCGTGTTGATGGAAGAAGTGAGTTCTGCATCCAGCTTTCCATCACTTAAATATGTGGTTCTAGCAGGTGAGTTATTACGTGGGCAAGATGTGAAAAAATTTTTGAACATCTTCGAAAAACGAATCCACCTTATCAATCTCTATGGTCCATCAGAAACAACATTAGCCAAGATGTACTACAGAATCCAGCCTGATGATGAAAAACGATTAACAATACCCATCGGAAAGCCGATTGATAGTACACAGATATTGATCTTAGACACAGGTATGCAGCCGATCCCAATGGGAAGTATAGGTGAAATTTATATTCGGACGCCGTATATTTCAGCGGGATATTACAAGGACAAGGATTTAAATAGGGATGCATTCATCAAAAATCCGTTTAACTCTAATAAAAATGATATTTTGTACAAGACAGGCGATAAAGGGAGATTATTAGCGAGTGGTGATTTTGAGATTATAGGTCGGATGGATAATCAAGTTAAGATTAATGGGATAAGAATAGAACCAGAAGAAATCGAAAATAGACTGATTAGCTATCCTGATATAAAGCAGGCGGTAATTGTAGCACATGAAAACGATTTGGGTGATAAGTATTTATCTGCTTACATAGTGTCGGATGAAGATGTTTCATCAAATGAATTACGGCAACGTTTATTGGAAAGTCTACCAGACTATATGATACCATTGTATTTTGTAAGAATGGATAAATTTCCTTTAACTCCGAATGGTAAGGTCAACAGACAGGCATTGCTAGCACCGAAGGGCGAAGTACATGCAGAGTACGTTGCGCCGAGAAATACAACAGAAGAAATGTTAATGCGGATATGGAAAGAGGTCTTAAACAAGAATAAGATAGGCATCTATGATAATTTTTTTGAGCTAGGGGGAAATTCACTAAGAGGGACTGTTCTGGTTACAAGGATACATAAAGAGTTAAATGTTGAAGTGCCATTGAAAGAGCTATTCAGAATGCCCACGATAGCTGGGATAAGTGAATACTTACTAGAAGCTAAAGAAAGTATCTACGCAAGTATTGAACCGATAAAAGAAAAAGAATATTATGAAACATCATCTGCACAAAAGAGGATGTGGGTATTGCAAGAATTTGATCAAGAAAGTACAGCCTATAATATGCCAGGTGTGTTAAAGGCAGAAGGGAAGATAGATAAGCAACATTTAGAAGCAGTTTTTTCAAAGCTTATAAAATATCATGAGTCTTTACGAACATCATTTCATTTGGCGGAAGAAGTTGTTCAGAGAATATCTGAAAGAGTAGCCTTTCAGATAGAATATACTGAGGAAACAGAAGAACAAGCAGATGATGTGATAAAGGGGTTTATTCGTCCATTTGATTTAAGTCAAGCACCCTTACTTCGTGTAGGAATCATAAAGACAGGAGAAGATCGTCACTATCTCATGTTTGATACGCACCATATTATTTCAGATGGTGTATCAATGAGTATATTGATACGAGAATTTATAGCATTGTATGGTGGTGAAGTGTTAGAAGCGCCAAGAATTGGATACAAAGACTTCTCAGTTTGGCAAAATGAATATTTGAAATCGGAAGGGATGCAAGAACAAGAAAAGTATTGGTTGGAACGGTTTTCAGATGAGATACCAATTTTAGATTTACCACTTGATTATGTGAGGCCAGTGGTACAGAGCTTTGAAGGTGCAAGTGAAGCATTTAGATTAGGAAGTGGTCTAACAGAGAAGATAAACGATTTAGCGCGAGAAACAGGGACAACAATGTATATGGTGTTACTGTCAATGGTAAATATATTATTATCTAAATATAGTGGACAAGCAGATATCATTATAGGAAGCCCGATAGCTGGAAGACACCACGCAGATTTAGAAGGGATAATAGGAATGTTTGTTAATACCTTAGTAATGCGTAATTATCCAGAAAGTGGGAAAACATATGAGGAGTTTTTAAGTGAAGTTAAGGAAACAGCTCTGAAGGCTTATGAGAATCAAGACTATCAATTCGAGGAATTAGTAGATAAAATGAATTTGCGTAGGGATGTTAGTCGCAATCCATTATTTGATGTGATGTTTGAGTTGCAGAACATAGAAAAGAATGAGTTGGAGATAGAAGGACTAAGTTTCACGGAATATGAGAGTAGCCAAGGGCTAGCTAAATTTGATTTGACGTTTTCAGCGACAGAAGTTGGTGATGAGATAGTATTTAATGTAGAGTATGGAGTAAAGCTGTTTAAACATGAGACAATAGAGCGAATGATGGTTCATCTAAGGAAGTTAATAGAAGTACTGACAACAGATCAGAGCATACTGTTAGAAGATATTGAGATACTTTCAGAGGATGAACGTAATCAGGTGCTGTATGAGTTCAATGATACCTATACTGAGTACCCAAGAGATAAGAGTATTCATCGGTTATTTGAGGAGCAGGTGGAGAAGGTACCAGATAATATCGCATTGATATTTAATGATGAGCATATGACCTATTCTGAATTAAACGATTATTCTAATCAAATAGGAAGACTATTAGTTGAAAATGATATAAAAGAAGAGGCACTTATAGGTATTATGCTTGAAAGAAGCCCTTTAATGGTAGCTTCAATACTAGGAACATGGAAAGCAAGTGGTGCTTATTTGCCAATAGATGTTAGTTATCCAGAGAAAAGAATTGCTGAGCTATTAAATGATTCTGGAATGAAGGTGTTGATCAGTCACTCTAAATACATTAACTTAGAATTAGAAAAGGCATTTGAAGGAAAGATTATTAAGCTTGATCAAGTAGAATGGGAGAACGTAGAGTCTTCTAACTTAGATTCTCATATCGAAATGAGAAGTTTAGCCTATGTAATCTATACATCAGGATCAACAGGAAAACCAAAAGGTGTGATGATAGAACATCAAGGAATGATGAATCATATTCACGGAATGATAGATGAACTAAATATATCAGAAAGAAGTGTCATTGCACAAAATGCACCCCATTGTTTTGATATATCGATATGGCAGTTTTTCACATCATTAGTATGTGGTGGAACAATTGTGATTTATTCAAATGATTTGATTATGGATATTGATAGATTCATGAATTGTATCATCAAAGATAGAGTGAATCTGCTACAAGTTGTACCATCTTTTTTAGAGGCTTTAATAGATAGAACTCAAGAAGCCTTAGAAGATTTAAACTACTTATTGGTAACAGGTGAAGAATTAAAACCAAATTTAATAAAAAGGTGGTTTGATCAATTTCCTAATGTAAAAATGGTAAATGCTTATGGTCCTGCTGAGGCATCAGATGATGTCACACTCCATATTATGAATAAAATGCCAAATGATAATAGAATTCCAGTTGGAAAACCATTTCAGAATATGAAGATTTATATTGTGGATGAAGGGATGAACTTGTGTCCTATAGGCGTGAAAGGAGAGATAGCCGTATCAGGAATAGGAGTAGGTAGAGGCTATCTGAATAACCAGGATAAAACAGATGAGGTATTCATGATAGATCCTTTTAGACCAGATGTAGAACAAAGATTATACAAAACTGGGGATTTAGGAAGGTGGCTTCCAGAGGGAACGATAGAGTTTCTCGGTAGAATAGATCATCAGGTGAAGATTCGAGGCTTTAGAATAGAGCTAGGAGAGATAGAGAATCAGCTATTAAAATTGGGTACTCTGAAAGAAGCAGTAGTAATAGCTAGAGAAGATGTAGCAGGAGATAAGTATTTGTGTGCTTATTATGTATCGGAAGAAGAAATCCCGATGACTGAAATAAGACAGCATTTATCAGAAAGCCTACCAGAATATATGATGCCACTATATTTCATCCAATTAGAGAAGCTACCTCTAACAGCAAATGGCAAGTTAGATAGGAAGGCTTTGCCAAAACCAGTTGTTGGCATAGGGACAGTGTATGTCGCACCAAGAGATGACGAGGAAAGAGTTGTAGCGAAGGTATTTGAAGAAGTGCTAGGCATAGAAAATGTGGGCGCAGAGGATGATTTTTTTATCCTTGGAGGAGATTCTATTAAAGCAATTCGGATTGTTTCAAAGCTGCGAGTGTTAGGATATGAATTGAGTGTTCAAGATTTGATGAGAACTACTGTTGTAGATTTAATAAGTAAAAAACTTAAGAAATATGAAGAGAAAATGCTGTATGAACAAGGTGAAGTGGTGGGAGAATTTCCATTAACACCTATCCAAAGAGATTTTTTTGCTTCTGATTTAACCAAGCCAAATCACTATAATCAATCAATCATGTTGAAAGCTACTGAAAGAATAAATAGAAGCCGAATAGAGTCCATACTTGATGCAATAGTAGAGCATCATGATATATTACGAACGATATACTGGGAAGGAAAACAAAGGATATTGAGTAGTCAGCAAAGTATAGGTTATGAGATGAAAGAATATGACTACAGAGCAACAGAACTGAGCGGAGTAGAATTAGCAAAGGAAATAGAAGATAGAAATAGTGAGTTACAAGCAAGTATTAACATTGAAACAGGCCCTTTGATGAAAGTAGGATTATTTAGAACAGAAGAAGCCGATCATCTTATGATATGTATTCATCATTTAGTAATAGATGGTGTGTCTTGGCGAATATTGATAGAAGATCTAGAGACAGGGTATCAGCAGTATTTAACTAATACTAAAATTAGATTTCCTGAAAAGACAGCATCATTTAAGGATTGGTCCGATGCATTGGATGATTATAGTAAAAGCGATGAACTAATGCAGGAAATGAGATATTGGCAGAGAGTTGCAGAAGGAATGTTAGGAGGGAGCATTCAGTTAGCAGTTACTAAAGAAAGCGGTATAGGGCAAACTAGTGTTACTCTTAGTGCTGAGGAAACAAGTCGATTACTCTATCAATCAGGAAGAGCGTTTGGAACAGAGATTAATGATCTTCTACTCAGTGGTCTTGGATTGGCCATTCAATCTTTGACGGGACAACAGAAGGTAAATGTGAATCTAGAAGGTCATGGTCGCGAAATGATCCACAAAAGAATAGATATTGATCGAACGGTAGGATGGTTTACTAGTGTTTATCCGATAAATATTGAAGTGACTGATGATGTGAAAGTAGTGATCATTAAAACGAAAGAGATGTTGCGTAAGATTCCAAACAAAGGATTAGGATATGGTGTATTAAAATATCTATCTGAAATGGAATTTGATCATGAAGAAGCCCAGATAGTATTCAATTATCTTGGTGATGTTGATGCAGATATAAGTACACAGAATGCGCTATTTGGAGTGTCTGAATATAGCTCTGGTAGATATGTATCATTAGATAATATCCAGAAAGAGGTATTAGATATTAATTGTATCGTTTTAAAAGGTAAATTGAGTATCAGTATAGACTATAGAAAGGATAAATTATCAGATGATGATGCAAAACGATTGGGTACATTTTTTATAGAAGCGCTAAGAGATGTTATTAATGTTTGTATGCATCAAGAAGAAGTCATAAAAACTTCTTCGGATTTCAAATTATCGGATGATAAGATATCACAAAGTGAGCTAGAAGAAATATTGGGATCGAGCTCTTTAAGTGTTGAAAAGATATATGGATTAACATCTCTACAAGAAGGGATGCTATTTCACAATTTAATTAATATGAGTTTAAATGAATACATTGTTCAAGCAGTGTTTCAATATAAAGGTGTATTAGATGTTGACTTAATGAGACAGAGCTTATCTTTGTTATCAATAAAGCATGAGGTATTGCGTTCAACTTTTATTACCACTAAAGTAGGAAAGACATGGCAGGCAATACTAAAAGATCGGGAAATAGAACTAAATGTAAAGCAAGTTGAAGATAGTATAGGGATAGAACAACTTAAGGCATTAGATGTGTCAAGAGGTTTCAACTTCAAGGACGATAGTCTGTTTCGTGTAAGTATTATTCAAGAAAAAGATGCAGAAAATATTATTCTGTTTACTATATACCATATTATATCGGATGGTTGGAGCAGTGCAATACTACTTAAAGAGATTTTAGAAAATTACGAGAAATTACGATCTGGAAGGAATTTTGATGCACTTAGGCAAGAGGCTGAAATTGAAAAGAGTGATATGGGTAGTTATCAAGAATATATTCATCTGCTTGAGCAAAAAGATAAAGAAGCAGGATTACAATATTGGGAATTATTATTGGCAGGGTATGATGAGCCTGCATCAATTTCACCTATAAAAGTTAAAGATAAGGATGCAGGCAGTGAGGTAAAGCATCTTGAAGTTAAAGTTAGGATAAATATAGATATTAGTAAAAGAGTACAAAAATTTGCACAAGAAGAAAAGATAACATTGAGTACTGTAGCAGAATCGGCATGGGGAATTGTTTTGCAAAAGTATAGTCAAACAGAGGATGTAGTATTTGGCAAAGTGGTGTCGGGTAGAGATTTGCCCATCAAGGGAATTGAAAAAATGGCAGGTTTATTTATTAACACGATACCAATTCGTATTCAAAATGATGAAAATACTACAATTAGGGAATTATTAAAAGATACATACAACCAAGGATTGGAAAGTAGTAAATATGACTATTGCTCTTTAGCAGAGGTGCAAAGTAAGAGTGAGTTGGGTCGGCATTTGTTCAACACTTTATTTTTATTTCAGAATTTCTACGTTGATAGTCACTCTATTAAGGAGGAAGGAGAAAGTAATAATTTTTCCATATTGGATATTAGAGATCAGACAAATTACAGCTTATGTATAATAGCTTCTTGCAAAGATGACTATCTTCATTTTGATCTACAATATGATCCCAGTGTGTATGAAAAAACAGACGTAGAATTTATTTCAAAGCGTTTAAAGCTAGTCATTATGGAAATTTCAGAGAATCCAGATAAAAAAATATCTAATCTAGATTTTATTGATGATTTGGAACGAAATCAGCTATTGTATGAGTTCAATGATACCCATGCAGTGTATCCAAGAGAAAAGACAATTCATCAATTATTTGAGGAGCAAGTAAAAAAGACACCAGATAAAGTAGCAGTGGTATTTGAACATGAGCAGCTTACATACAAAGAGCTTAATGAAAAAGCGAATGCTCTCGCACACAAGTTAAGAGGATTAGGTGTAGGATCTAATGATTATGTAGGGATTATGGCAGAACGGAGCATAGAGATGATTGTTGGGATTTATGGAATCATCAAAGCTGGAGGAGCTTATGTTCCACTTGATCCGACTTATCCAATAGATAGAATAAATTATATATTAAAAGATTGTCAGCCCAAAGTCTTGTTGATCAGACAGAAGAATATGGAATTAGAGGTAAATATTCCGATCATAGAGCTAAAAAGCAACGACATCCTCATTGGTGATTATGAAAATCTAGGGATGATTAATCAGCCGAATAGCTTGATTTATCTAATGTATACCTCAGGAACAACAGGAAGACCAAAAGGTGTAATGGTCAAACATAGAGGTGTGGTTAACCTTACAACCTTTTATGATAGCATGTTTTGCTTTAAAGAAAATAGTCGTATTGTCCATATGGCTAATGTAGCATTTGACGGTGCTGTTTTTGAAATATTTCCTCCTCTGATTTATGGGGCTACTATTTTTATATTAGAAAAAGAGAAAGCATTAGATCGAAATGAGTTTCATCAATTTATTCGTTTGCATGAGATCCAGATTGCACAATTTGTACCAATGATTCTAAAAGAGTTGCTTGCTTATGATCCTAAATTTGATTCTTTAGATAAGGTAGTAGTAGCTGGTGATCAACTAGATGATGGTTTAAAGGATGAAATCTTATCTAAAGGCTATCAATTAACAAACCATTATGGTCCAACAGAGACTACTGTAGATGCAATTGTTGCAATCTGTACTAAAGAAAAATCAACCATTGGAAAACCAATTGCAAACACTCGGGTCTACATATTGGATTCTTATGGAAATCCTGTTCCTATCCATGTTGTTGGAGAGATTTATGTAGCAGGTGAGGGAGTTGCAAAGGGCTATATAAATAAACCAGAACTAACAGCTGAAAAATTTATGGGAAATCCGTTCATTTCTGAGGATCGCATGTATCGTACAGGAGATTTAGCACGCTGGCTACCAGATGGAAACATTGAATTTTTAGGAAGAATTGATCATCAAGTGAAAATACGTGGATTTAGGATAGAGTTGACGGAGATTGAAAGTCGAATTCTGAGGCACGAGGTTGTGCAAGAAGCGATAGTGCTCGCTAGGGAAGATACACTGGGTGACAAGTACTTATGCGCATATATAGTATCAGAAGAAGAAATCCCAATAAATGGATTAAAGAAACACATATCAGAGGGGCTCCCTCATTATATGATTCCATCGCACTTTGTAAGATTGAAAAGGATGCCACTAACATCTACTGGGAAAGTGGATAGAAAAGCTCTACCAGAACCGATGGGAGGGGTGCAGAAGAAGGATTATGTTGCACCTAGAAATTCTATGGAAGAAGCATTAGCACAGATATGGAGTGAAATCCTTAGCAATGAAAAAGTAGGGATTTATGACGATTTCTTCGATTTAGGCGGTCATTCTTTGGAGGCTGTAATGGCAATTAGTAAGATGAATAGTGAACTAGAAATAACCATACCATTAGCTGAATTATATGAGAATCCCAATATAGCATATATTGGAGAATATATTAAATCAATAAAAGGGGATAATCTAAATCATGTTGAAGGATTAATTTTATTAAGAAAAGGAAAAGAAGCGAAGCGGAACTTTTTTATCGTACATGCTGGGTATGACGATGCATCATCTTATATCAAACTTGCAAACAGTATGAATGATGATTTCAATTATTGGGGGATCAATTATGAAAGACCAGATTCTTATGATCCATGTGTGAGATCTATGGAGCAGTTGGCAGAAGGATATATTGAAAAAATCAAGAGAATTCAAGCAAAGGGATCGTATTATGTTTCTGGATGGTGCTTTGGTGGAACGCTAGCATTTGAAATAGCACGGCAATTGGAAGCAGCTAATGATTCAATTGATTTCATAGGATTGTATAATTCTACATCAATAGGGAGTGGAAATCTTCTGAATACTTTTACAAAAACAAAATTTACAATCAAAACAGAATTTAAGATTATGAAAAAAATCTTTTTGGAATTTAATCTCCCTGAGAGATATAAAGATATAAAAACAGTTGAAGATTTATGGAATCAAGCTGTTAAAGATTTAGAAGATATGGGAGCAAACGATGAGATTGTTAAAGGAAGGATATATGAACGTATGAGTCTAAAAATTCCTCTTATGAAAAAATCAATAAAAGATCATACAGAAGTGACAATAAGAGAGATCATACATTTCTTTAATTTGCATAGAGGATTTGATAATACTTACCTAATGTATAAGCCGAAAGAACCAATTAAATCTAAAATAAGTTATTTTATTGCAACTAAAGAGCAGTGGGAAGGAATTAGATCATGGAATAAACAGAGTATGGAAGAAGTGGATTTTTACAATATTGATGCTGAACATTACTCTATGTTTGAGGATGATGAAGATGTTAGAAAATTGGCTAATACTTTGACTCGTGTTTTGAACAGTTTGAATTGATTATTAGTATAGTACTAAGGAGAATAGAGATGAAAATAGAAAAAATTGGAACCCGAAGTGTTGTTTTTACAGAATTTATTTCTGAATGGAATAGTGGTTTGAATATGCATTTAATATTAGGTGAGAATCGTAATTATTTGATTGATACAGGTCTTGGCTCAGAAGATATGAGTTACATTAAGGAATATTTAGAAAATGACTCAAAGCCACTTATTATTATAAACACCCATTATCATTGGGATCATATCTGGGGAAATCATTGCTTTAAAGATGAACTGATTATTTCTCATAGTAAATGTCGGCAAGCTATTGAAGATAAATGGGATGGAATGCTAAATACTAATAAGCATTTGATAAAGGGCAAAGTTGAATTAAAATTACCAAATTTGGTATTTGATGATGAGTTATATTTTTCAGATGATAAAATTAAGCTATTTTACACACCAGGCCATACGATTGATGGAATTAGTGTGTTTGATAAAATAGACGGTGTACTTAATGCTGGTGATAATATTGGTGATACGATTGAAAAAATAGTGCCAGAGATATATTCGGATAATGAGCTATATCGTAGGTCATTACAGCTTTACAAGCAACTTGATGTCAATTTCTGTGTATCGGGCCATAATATAGTGTTAGGAAAAGATGTGTTTGATCAGATAGAAGAAAAATTAAAGTAAATAATTATATTAATTTGGCAATCTTGTTGTTTTATTTTTAATAAACTCACTGTATAAGAGTAATGTTAAATTGGATACTTATAAACACTAAATTTGAGATGGAGGGCATTGGAGTATGAGTCAAAATTATGCAAATCAAGACGAATTGAAGGAACAACTTAAAGAATATTTGTTACAAATTAAAAAAAATAAGCAACAATCTATAGAAAAAAAATATGATCCAAAAATGCTTCAACAAGTAGTAGGCTTAGAACCAAGAGAAGGCTATTTGCATGGGGAGTATGTAAAACGTCTTGTAATATTTATGCGTGGAACAGGGTGTTCTCATGTCACCGAGACAGGAGGGTGTACTTTTTGTGGCTTTTATAATGCAACGAATTTTGGAGAAAAGATATCTAATCAGGACTATATTCTTCAGATTAGAAATGTGATTGAATCTAAGGAAATTGTTTTTTCTGAATATCCAATTATATGCCTTTATAATGATGGGAGTATGTTAAACGAAAAAGAAATAAGTTTTGAAGCTGTTATTAGTATTTTTGAAATGCTGAAAGATCAAGACAGTGTAAAAAAAATTGTTATTGAGTCAAGGATTGCAGATATTACAGAGGAGAAATTATCTAGTCTAAAACAAATTACACACAAGGAAGTGGAAATTGCTGTGGGATTTGAATCTGCAAACGAAACTATCCGTGATTTGTGTATTAATAAAAATTTCTCTAAAGAGCATTTTGAAGAAACCCATCAACTAGCTGTTAACATAGGGATTAGCATTGTACCACTTTTAATCATAAAACCACCCTATTTAACTGAATTGGAAGCTATTCATGATTATGTTGAAAGCTTGTTATATTTAGAACAATTCCACTTTCAGCGTATTGATATGGAGCTTCCCACAATTGAAAAGGACACGCTAGTATACGAACTTTGGCAACAACAAATGTATAGGCCATTATGGTTCTGGTCAGTGATAGAGATTTTACGTTTATTGGAAAAAGCCAGTTTTAAAACGCGATTGTATATTAGTCCACCCAATTATTCTGTCCCAGCAGAAGTTAAAACATCTAACTGTGATAATTGTGATGATCAGATTTATCAGGCAATTGAAGCGTTCAATCATCTGGGTGATGTAACCATTTTCGACTCTATTGAATGTGCATGTCAAACAATATGGGAAGAGCAACTAGAGAGCGATATATGGGAAGGGGATATTCCTGCTCGCATTGAAAAATCACTTGAAAAGCTACTAAAGAAGAGTAAACAAAATGAAAAGATAGGAGAGAATGTATCATGAATATAGGATTGCACTTAATGGAACCTTGGTTGATTGAAAATCAGTTTGTTAAATATAATCTAGGTGAAAGTGGAATAGAGGATAAAACAGTTTCGGAAATTCTTGAGTTGACTAATACTACATTAGATGAACTAGGAGCATGTAGTTTTCAAAACAATGATACCTATGGCTCTTTGAAGCTTAGAAAGATAATTGCATCACTATATGGGAATGTTGATCCAGAAAAGATCCTTGTGACAACAGGAACCAGTGAGGCAATATTTATTTATTTTCATATTCGTTATCAGCCAGGTGCTAATGTCATTGTTCCTTTTCCAGCATTTCAAACACTATATGAAGTGCCTAAATATTTGGGCTATGAGTTGAGGTTGCTTTCTCTTGAGCAGGAAGAGGACTTCAGACCTAATTTGGAGAAAATCAAATCATTGGTAGATGACAATACTAAAGTGATTGTATTGAACAATCCTCACAATCCAACAGGGGTATTACTCTCAGAAAATGAAATTGCAGATATTATTTCATTTGCCGAGGAAAAGGGTATTGAAGTTCTGGCAGATGAGCATTATCGATTCATGCCCCTTGATGGAAGAAAAGGATTAATCCCATCTATCTATAACCATTCAAAGACAGTGGTAGCTGTAGGCTCAATGATTAAATGTTTAGCTTGTGTTGGATTGCGAATAGGTTGGATTATTGGAGAACGGGAACTGATTGAAGAGTGTCGAAATTTCAAGGATTATACAACACATACTATCAGTAATCTAAATGATCTAATAGCTCAAAGATTACTGGAGAACTGGGAAACCATTGCAAAAGAACATCAAAACTGGGTTTCATCTAATATTGCTAGCTTTGATAAATTAGTTGAGAAGCATTCAAACTTGTTAGGTTGGACTAAACCACAGGCTGGAATAGTTGGATTTCCTTATTTGAAAAATAACATTATTGGAAGCCAAGAGTTTGCTGAAAAATTAGTCAGTCAGGAGGAAGTATCAATGCTTCCAGGAGAGGCGTTTGAACGACCAGGATATTTTCGAGTTGGATTTGGAATCCCGCCAGAGCGATTTGCTGAGGCCGTGGAACGAATATCTAGATTTATAATGAGGGAATTGTGAAGTGAATCACGTGAGAACTATTAATACGAAAATAGTACATTAAGATTGGAGTAAATTATGAGAAGCTTTGATGAGTTAAAACAGTTACTGAGACAAATAAAAAATAATGATTGCAATATATCCGATGATTTAGATATAAATTGTATCATAACTGATATGCTGAAATTTATCGGTCATCTTGATTCGGAATTAAGAATACAGCTTATAGAGGAAATTTTTCTGAAGTGGTTTAGAAATGAGATTTTATCAACAGTTCAAATGAGAAACATACTAAATGTTTGCATTGGTGAGCAACATTTGTTTTTTGGCATTGGTGAAAGCAACACAGATTCAGTATTTATCAGAGCTTTTTCAATTCTGATTGTTCCGATGGTGTTATCCGTGCACCAAAAGAATGCCTTCTTAACAGAGAATGAAGTGTTAAAAGTAAAGGATGCGGTTTTACAATATGCTAGACAGGAAAAAGATTTTCGTGGCTATGTTGATGATAAAGGATGGGCTCATGCTATAGCCCACGCTGCAGATGGATTAGGTAGTATAGCGAAGCTGGGTTGTGTTGGACGAGAAGGTTTACTTGAAATATTAGATGTTATCAGGGAAATGGTAGCAAATAGAGAAGGGATGTATTCTTACTGGGAAGATGAGCGTATGGTAACCTCTTTCATGGATATATATAACCGTAAAATTCTAGCAGATAGTGATATCCTTGATTGGCTCAGTAATTTTAGAACGAAATCTTGGGATGGAGTCTTTGATGTAATAAAGCCACCTTTTGATTGGCATTTAAAAACAAATCAAAAACACTTTTTGAGAAGTCTTTATTTTAGGTTATTATCACAAGAGGATGCTGAGGCAATATGTGATGGCATCGTTGATATTTTGCAAAAATCATATTAATCTTTTTGTCTGTAATTTTATTACTCATCTGGTTGTTTTGAAATTTTTGCTAGCATAGTTTGTTTTTAAACTATGACTTTATTACAAGGAGTCGATTTTATGTATAGTTTATTTGAAGAATATGAATCAAATGTAAGGTCATATTGCAGATCATTTCCAGAGATGTTTACTAGAGCTAAAGGTGCAATTTTATATTCTGAAACAGGTAAAGAATATATAGATTTTTTTGCAGGAGCAGGAGCATTAAACTATGGACATAACAATGAGTATATAAAATCAAAGTTAATTGAATATATAGAATCAGATGGAATTACTCATGGTTTAGATATGTATACAATGGTGCGACACGTTTCTCTATAAGTGCGTAAGAGTACGAAAAGAGAGGTTTATCTCAGAAAAGAGATAGATACAACTAACAATTTGACAGTTGGAATGAAAGCCGTCATGTTGGCAGA
>Ga0123355_10007219_pt1 | contig 16604 bp, 7 predicted proteins | sample TergutEmb28metaG_3_FD_89872 | JGI IMG/M metagenome (GOLD analysis project Ga0123355, IMG submission 89872) | Embiratermes neotenicus P1 segment gut microbial communities from Petit-Saut dam, French Guiana - Emb289 P1 | ecosystem: Host-associated > Arthropoda: Insects > Digestive system > Gut ...
CAATAAATATTTACACTGTGGTACAAGTGGGAATGAGTATGTGGATATTGAAATGGGTGGAAATAACGGCAGTGAAAAATGAACAGGAAAAAACACTGCGGTACTGTCACATGATTTCAGGTACTGCGTAAGCAGACAAATCCGGTCTGATTGCATGAACACGCTTGCCTACGCTCACTCTTCCAGCTTGTATGGCGTTAGTTTGTGGTCGCTAACATTACCCGCGGCTTGAGCTGGAGAGTTTCCAGAATTAATCTTGCTATACGCGCTGAGGCTTGGGTCTATGATCTTCCTGAACGTTTCTGGTCCACTAAATATCCCCCCTTTTTTACTGCTATCCCAACGGCGAGAGATGTTTTCGCATGGCAGTGGTTCACTAAACGCGCAATACTATTTATGTTGTGTATGAATCGCTGACTTCATTGTTCCGTCCATAAAAGGCACTGAACCTCTAATTGCACTGGCACCATCGTACTGAAACAGTTGTCGCCAAACCCTCCTCGTCTTGTGACCGTCACTGTTCCCCACCGCATCTTTGTCCTTGCGATACTAAAACTATAGAGGATTATCTTCCATATGCTACTCGCTTCACCTGTGCACCTTTTCTGGTCTCTAAATAACAGCGTTCGAAACGCCACTGTGCCTTCACGAACCATTTACATGTGATGCGAATGTAAATATTATCTGCAAAGGAGCAACCCGAAACGTCGATTGAGAAATAAATTACATTTTTGAGCAAAAAGTGGACAACCCTAATTTATATCTTTTTCTTGCTGTGTGTAAACCTGCGTCGGAATTTACCACGGATTTTGCTGGAGTAGTGTCAATATTTGCATTAAGAAAACTCATTAATATTGTCCCACATACGCCACACCGCTCCACGTTCATCTGATATATACCAGTGGATGTGAAATTCCATCTGGTTTAGTAACTTCACGAAGTGAGACGAAATGCTAAGATCGTTATGTCTGCCAAATCTTAAAATTCGGAATATATTCATACTTTTACATTGGCACGTCTGTTATTTTGTCTATTAGAAGCTTGGGATGTGTAGCACGCAATGGGAAGATGAAACGTACCTATTTTCCGCCCCATGAGGCGCATTTTTGTTCCTGAAAATAGTAACCAAAAATCGCCTTAGGTACTAACACCAGAAGGTCAGGTTGTAGTAAATCCACAAATGTACCTTTATAATTTTAGGATGGGTGTTGTGAAGCGAAAAATGCGGTACTTACAGAATGTTTGGTGGAAAATACGAAGGAAAGACACTACCTAGAACACCTAGACGCTAAACGGAAGATAATATTAAAGACTGTCTTGAGGAAAAGTATGTGAACTGAACATGGGGTCAAGCGGCGGGGTTTTTTGAACACTGTGATGAATCCACTGCTTTAAACGGAAGATAATATTAAAGACTGTCTTGAGGAAAAGTATGTGAACTGAACATGGGGTCAAGCGGCGGGTTTTTTTTTTAACACTGTGATGAATCCACTGCTTTAAACGGAAGATAATATTAAAGACTGTTTTGAGGAAAAGTATGTGAACTGAATATATGGTCAAGCGGCGGGGTTTTTTGGACACTGTAATGAATCCACTGCTTTAAACGGAAGATAATATTAAAGACTATATTGAGGAATAATATGTGAATCGAATATAGGGTCAAGCGGCGGGGTTTTTGAGCACTGTAATGAATCCACTGCTTTCATAAGAGTTGGGAAAAGTTAATGACAGATTCTCAAGTAGCTCTACTTCATGAATTTAATTTCTTTGTTTTTTAATCACGTGTTTGGAATTTTTCTGATAAAAGTGTTTTCATGCTCGTATTTTATTATTGTCGTGTTGAAGTTTAGTATCAGTATAATCTTCATATTACTTATTATTCTTCTTTTCTTCCCGTATAAGCGATGTGTGCCTAGTTCGTCGTTTATCAACGCACCTACTGTACAAAGGGCAGTGTCCTCAGTAAGCTCAGTTCCGTTCAGTACCATCCCTCTTCATGGCTTAGCATTCCACTGCGAGCTTGGGCGCTCGTCACGCAGTGACGGAAACAGAAGATCAGAGAGCAAGTAGGTCACGAATGCTTCCGGCATATGTCGGTGTTGCCATCTGTAATCATCCTCATATCACAGGAACTTCGTCAAAGTAGAACCTTCATGGTGCAAGACCGGCCTAAATCTTCGCAGATTGAAGTTGAAATTCCTGGAACTTGTGTGTGTGTGTTATACGTACTTCGTACAACTGGCGTTCAAGATATCATAAAAGAGCGTATGAAACAATCAACGTCGTATGTCCTTAGAAGAATGTTATAAGAAGAAGTGATGCAGTGCATATTGAAGAAACTTCTTCATACACATGTATGTTGCACATCTGAAGAAATACTGCGGAATGACGTATGTATTCATGTGTCATGTTCGGCCTACGGAATATTTTTAGCTTGGGCGGCTTGTCCATTAGCTTCTCGCCTTTCAAGCTGGATTCATTCCCGGGGTACTCCATGTGGGATTTGTCCTTGACACCGTGGCGCTGGTGCGGATTACAAAGTACCGCGTTAAACACAAGCCCACCGGCATTTCGTATGCATTCCTATCAGTGTTAACATCCACGGTCAGCCTGTACGTTACCACAGCCTTATTTATAGGCTGATATTTCTGTCTGTGACTCATCATTCGCCATAAACTGAATGTATAAGGAGGGAAATTTAACAAATAGGTATTGTCAGCACTGAAGCAACGCGGCTGTAAGAAATTGAACCCTCATGTTATCAAAGCTGTTTTCGAAGAAGTTTACAATTAGATATCTCAGGTATCAACAGCGAAAAAGATTAAGATTGGTAGGTGGTTGTCAAAGGCTGTAAGGAAGTGTGCGTGTCTCAGACACAGACGAACAATGGGATGTGAACAGCTGCTCCAGAAGCTTATTCTCTGCTGAAATCTAAGTTGGTTCTGGGTTTAGTGGCGTTTTCCTAACTCCCACAGCAGTGTTTTCCAAACTTTTATGCTCGCGGGCCCCTTTTGTCTTCGAAAAATAACCACGGATCCTCACATTCTTGCCCACGTAAATATAGATGTCCCGATGACAAGATCAAAAACTACAAATTTATATCTCAGAATTGATTTTAGATAGATAGACCTACTAATACATATCTATCTAAAATAAGTTCTGAGATACAAATTTGTAGTTTTTGATCGACCTACTAATGCAAAAAATTTAAAGATTAAGATATATAGAACTATAATTTTGCCTGTTGTTTGGTATGGGTGTGAAACTTGGTCGCTGACATTGCGGGAGGAAAGAAAGCCGAGGGTGTTTGAGAACATGGTGTTGAGGAGAATATTTACACCTAGGATGGACGAGGTGACGGGGGAATGGAGGAGATTGCATAACGAGGAGGTAAATGATTTGTATTCCTCACCCAATATTGTGCGGGTGATAAATTCGAGAAGAATGAGATGGGCTGGGCATATGGCGCGTATGGGTGAGGAGAAGGGGGTGTATAGAGTCTTGGTGGGGAAACCGGAGGGAAAGAGACCACTGGGGAGACCTAGGCGTAGATGGAAGGATAATATTAGGATGGATCTCCAGGAGGTGGTATGTGGGTATATGGACTGTATTGGGCTGGCCCAGGATAGAGACAGCTGGCGGAGGCTTGTGAGTGCGGTAATGAACCTTCGGGTTCCGTGAAATGCGGGGAATTTCTTGACTAACTGCAAACCCGTTAGCTTCTCAAGAAGGACTCTGCACCATGCAGTAAGTAAGTAAGTAAGTAAGTAAGTAAGACCTAATACATACCAGTAGCATAGGTAACAAAGCATTGCATGATTGGACCATTAGTAAACTGACTGACGATCGCTTCGTGGGTACAGGAGGTTTCTTGATTATATATTCTAATGGCCACACGAAACTTATCGCCAATTAAAGAAGTTCCACGATTATTTTTGACAAAATTTTGTTCCTTAAATTAAGAAAATAAGGAAACTTCAAAGAAGCCTTTACAGCATTGTACTATATATCCTCTGGGAACTGGTCGCGGATGACTTGGGATCGGCTGAGCACACTTTGGGAACCACTGTCCTAGAATATGTAGCGCTGAATGATGTGAAGACGGAGAGTCCTAACTGATGAATTCAGACGAAAGTGGAAAGAGGTGATTGTGTGTTTTGCGTCATATTCCGACACTTGGTTCAGTCGAGAGAAAGGCTGCCTCTGGACAAAGATTCGAACCAGGGACATGCCGGATAGGAAGCAGGAGCTCTTGCCATTTGAATATGACTTTCACCTGTGTATCGGTTAATAATTTCGTACATTGTTTGTAAGGACATGGATGGTTAGCGCGAGGATCTAAGGCACGTGAAACACGTTGACTCGCACGAGGATATAAAATGCCTTTTTTTCAAGGATTTTATTTCATCTAAACTTACAGTTCAGCAGCAAAAAGTACATTATTTCCAAGATTTATGTAGACGGTTGCCTCTTGTGACTGGAGTGAGAATCGCATTTGCATCGAGGAAATGTGTCGCGCACAAGGTTTTGCGCAAGTGGTTTCCACCTCCTATCCTGTTCCCGAGAAACTTTGAATAGAAGTCTGCGTCACATGGGAGTTCACTTGCATGTTTTCTGGCTATTCCAGCCACCTGGGACTCACCCCAGCCCCACCCGCGTGGCATCGTAAAGATCACAAATATGGACGGTCATTCTCTCTAGCGATCTTTGTGTTATGGCCCAGTAAGGCGACTGTAACCAACTGCGAATACTACAACCAGACCTGCACAATTCAGCATTTATTCTGCGTGTCTGTTTGTAATCAACTTTGCAGCTTACATCTCTTGCGCCGAAGTGTTAAACCCCTTACACGAGATCAGTAAGAACAAGTTAGGAAATGTCAGCAAAGCGTAATACTTCTGACGCCTTCGCAGTGTTATTGTGCTTGTTATTCCTGTTGTTCCTGTTACTCTGCAGTACGTTCAATGCAGTCTACATTCAGTCACTGCTTTCTTCTGTTTTGGTCGTGGGGTGTAGATCGTGAACTATCTCTACTGCCTGTCTGGTTGTGCCGTATTTCTACACTCGTATCGTAAATGTCGAGATACCGTGTTTCTTGTGCTTATCCCCTAAATATCGAGACATCTTGCTACTTTTACTGCTGTCAATAACGGTTTAATATTGCATTTCCGGTAAGCTACTTCTTTCGGAATTGAAGTACCGTGTTTCTTGTACTTATCTCGTGAAGAGTGAGATATCCCATTTCCGGTACTTGTCTCGTGAAGGGCGAGATTTAAGTCGTCATCTGTTTCTTAGGCCTCAGTTCGTACCTCCCAGAAAAATAGTCTTCCTGTATTATAAATACCAATCAAATCGTATATTCATTAGTATTCATGTAAATTGTCTGTTATTGGTATTTTATTTTAACCAGAATTAACTTTGTTGATATATTTTAGTAAAATTTCAAAATAAAAAACTTCACGAAAATCCGTCTGGTAGTGTTCGAATTTTTCCGTGCGAAAGGACAGGCGTACAAATATGTCGATGCTCGTAATCACTATTCAGTCTGCGCACGTACCTGACAATCTTTGCTATTATGATGTGTTTTTTATAAGCGCCGACCACGCTGTAGTGTGTTTTAATTAGACTTTCTAATATGCTATCATTGCGATCGTTTGTATAGCTCCGTCATCGAATATTAAGCCTACCTGACACGCGGCAAACGACGCAACGCTGGAAGGGCGTCGGGCGGAGCTTACCGGACTGGCAGGATAAAAAAAAAGACACCCTATACACAGGAGATAAAAAAAATTCGGGATGGTTTACTTGCGCAGGTCGCAACATGCGTATACGTACGCAAAGTAAGCCCTTGTGTGAGACAGTTGAATTCTTTGGTTCAGGAATTCGAGTTAATACGTAACAGGAAGTTCTGACAGCAAAGTGCGACGTCTGCTTTCCTGCCGAACAGTGACTGCCACTCCTGTTTGGTACTGCGGATCCCCCCCGGTTCAGTTCGCTTCCCAGCACCCGATTGTCTTCGTAGAGATTTTTCGTTCTTGTCATCATTACTGCCAGACAACTGTCAGAACCGAACCTTAAACAGTCCACGACCTCCCCTCCCCAACTGGTGGTTCAGAATTATCATAATTTACCGTTGTTGAATCAGCCACCCCTTCATTAACTGTTCGTTACTAGTGTTTTTTCGGATACGTCATTATGAGCTGTAAATGAACATTTCGGGAATTTTCTTTCTTTCCATCATCACGGTCGATCCTGACTACGAAGGCTGGACAAGTCACCAAAACGGTTGTTGGCTGATCGCCCAAGAAGATTTTTGTGCATTTGTTTGCCTCTAAATCTTTAAATCTTAGGTGCGTGGATGGTCAGGGTCCTCCTTTTTTTACGCTGAATAGGGTAATTATTGATTTGCGACGTTTGGAGGGGACATACTGCCTTAATTGCCAATGTTTGAGGGGTCCGAAGACTCGTGTAGGACTCTTCAGTGTCTGAAAATGAAGGTGATACATTATTACAAGGCGTCGGGAGTCAAACCTACTACTCAGCACAACAATCCAGAAGGTTTGAAACCTCAAATAACAATGCTGCGGAGACCTGTACTCTTCCGAACGTAGTCGTCAATCAGTCGGCTGAGTCACGCCCTTGTTTTACGCAAGAGTTGTGTTCTTGAAAAGTGGTCATAAATTAAAATAATAATAATAATAATAATATTTATTAACTGCATTTGGGTTGTCACCCGGTGGCAGTGGTTATTTTACATGTATACAAAATATGAAATTGGTTACTAATAAATTTAAGTCGGGGGGGGGGGCTACATGAGAAGCGTGTAGTCGCAACTTGGAATCTTGGGAACCATCTCAGCATTTGCTTATAGACACAGGGAAACAAAAAAAAACCCCCCTGTGTCCAGATGGCCGGTCGCAGGACCTTCCGAATACTGAATACAGACTAATGACGTAATTAAAAAATATTTCCATAAGAGCCGATCGCTGGCCGCGCGGTCTAAGGCATGGGTTTGAGGCCGCTCACTCGCTCGCTCGCTGGGATTGCGGTTTCCAATCCCGCCGGGGGTATGGATGCCTGTCCCTTATTAGTGTTGTGTGTTTTCAGTTAGAGGTCTCTGCGAAGAACCGATTTCTCGTACAGAAGAGTCCTACCGAGTATGTGTGTGTCACTGGGTGTGATAAGGCCCAACAAAAACCCTCTACTTCTGCAATGAGTAGGCAGAAGAGGTCAGACTAAGAAAGATATTTCCGCAAGGAAAATGTAATAGGTAGTGATTAGCGTAATAGAGTAACACAGCCAGCCAAAGGGCGTTTAGCCGAAAATGAAGGGACTCAAATTAATAAGTGATATACTGTATAATGAGTGGCGTTTCTGCCAAAAGATGTAAAACTAGCGCTAAGTGTAGATATTTATTTCATCAGCCAATTAGTAAAGGACAGGAGGTGATACGTTTGCTGGCACCTTCTTGTAGCAGTTCCCCACTTTATTAAAATTGTTAATAACTTTCAGTCATTGTTATTTGAAAGTGATTTAAAGGGTGCAGACATTGAGGCGAGTGTGAGTGTGCTGAGTGTTGTCTGCTGTAGGTGGAGGAATCCCAGCTCGTTAGTGGAGTGTGCTGACGTGCGCTACGGATGGAAGGGAAACTAACTATTTGTGTGAAGTGAAACTAACACAGCACGCTGGAGTTTATTCTGCAAGCGTTTTCTGTGGCAGTTATCAGAGATAAGAGGCCCGTAATTGCTGCTGCCTCAGACTAAAAGGCGAGGCGTGACACAGCCCTTCCATCCTTCCTTCTTGCTGCTTCTGTGGTAGAGGGAGTCAATGTAACTGTATTCGGAACCAAGTAGACATTTTCACGCTGCTTTGTGAAAAGAAGCATGAAGCGTAATGTTTCATAATATGTTGCAAAGTCGTCTGAAGATGCCGATTCAATAATCAGATAGAATTTGAGTCTTACAGGGACCGCACAGGCATCCCACCCAACGAAACCAAGTACAAAATCAGGTCTTTTCGAATGTAAATTTTACGGCTTTAATGGTCGCTGGGTAAGGTTTCTTGAATTTTATGTAGTTTTACCGTGTTTTGTTGTAACAGTTCCTTGGCTGTAGACGTATGCACGTACCTGCAAATTAAACATTACCTGTAATTTTTACCTGCTGTTTTATATGGATGTCAAAGTCAGTCTCTCACCCTCAGGATGTGAGGCAGATTTAGCTTCCTCTGTCTCGTCATTGGAGGCATTTGGATCCTCCAGAACCCCCCATACACGTCTACCACACTGAATGGCGTCATATCCCATAGGACAATTTCATATATTGAGGAGATATGCTAGTGAAGTGCTGAGGGAAATACTTAGATCCGACAGATGAAGTAATAGGAATGTAAAGGTAGAGGTAAAGCTCACTCTAGAACAGGCCGTGAAGGCCTAGATGGCGAGTAGAGGTAGAGATGCTGATGCTTTATGTAAACCGAAACATGTTGGAGCAACGGTTGTAATTTTAAATGATTTTAACTGTTTAAAAATTTTATAATAAATTGTGTGTATTAGTTGGACAAATAAATGACTTAATACTATCAACATGCACGGTCCAACTGTGAAGAAAATGAGAATTTTGTTGTTCAGTTCTTGAACACTGTTCCCGTTTGCAGTGACAAACGTTACATGACCAGGCAGTTTGTATTAGCAGTAATATGGCTGACTGACGAGCACTGTACACCACCTCCATAACTGTGGTGTACACCAACTGTCGTGACGGAGGGTGTCTATGATTTTTTGTTATTTCGGTAGGATGTTCGTCATAACATGAAATAGGCCACGACAGCTTTGCGGCCATTGCATATGAAATCGCCACATGTGATGATATTCTCATCACATTTAACGTCAGTAGACCTCGCGTTTCTGTGTCAGCATCGCCAAATATGCCTACCCAAAAACTGGTCCAGGAATTTGTATATTTTACACAATTTCCTGCAGTGCTGCACATGGTAATTAGGTGGAATACTGATTGGTACTTTGAGTTCTCGTTTGACTACTGTCGACTGCATTCTGAACACTTCGACTCATGTTCAATACGTAGTACTGGTATAGTCACTTTTCATAGAGAACTCTCATATTAATGTTGTGGGTCTCTAAGGAATCACTAAACTTAATTTCTTTTATGCTCACTAAAATAATATAAGTACCAGTTATCTTCCAATTATCTCCTCAGTCATTAGTTATAAGCTGAATTAAATAATTGCTTGGCCAATTATTATGTTTATATTCTCTTATTCTTGTTGTTGCTTGTAGGACATGTAGTGGTTTTAAGATGTTCCTTATAAAAATGACAGCCGCCAAGTTTTGCTAACTTGTGTCGATATGGCTGTTACGTGAGGTGGATTTGTGACGACAACAATCATCTTTTTTAGCACGAGGCTTAATATAAAGTCTCCAAACCCTTGCGGAGCCACCAGCCAAACGATAGGATATAACAATAAAACGTATATGTTCTAAGATAAATTTTTGTGCTGTGTTGTCAAGTAAGAGGATGGGTGTTTTCGTGTGGTTGTAAATACCTGTGATGGCCCGAGAGCTTTATTACCATTGGCACCATTTCCAATACTTTTTATCACTGTATTTTCATTCAAAATTGCTTGCAGCTAACCTTTTGATGTTTAACTCCGTTTGGTGTAAATACAGACAGAGGCCAATTTTCTTCAGGGCCTAACGGTAAAGACTAACTGCACCTCAGGGGACTTACGGATCAGTCGGAGGACGGAGTGAAAAGCCAGTCCCTGAAAGAATTTACGTTACTTCTTATTCATGCTTTGGATGAGGAAAATACCTCCAATACTAAAAAAAAAATTCATTATACAGTAAAATATTATATTGTAGTGAATGAACAATATATGTAAAGGTACGTTAGTCAGAAACTTACCGTCGATTGTTTGCAATAGTTTCTCAAATTCTACGCGTTTTGAGTACTCTGATCGAACGAGTACTTTATCTCTTGTGAAAGTGAAGCACAGAACGTGTTTAGAAGATAGTGGGCTGTGTATTGCCGTCACTGATGTCGTACTCATGTATACTTCTTTCATATATATATATATATATATATATATATTCTTTGGGGGGGGGGGCGACAGCCAGGGTCTCCTCATTCACGAGGTTTCTAGATCACACACAACGACGCACCACATTCGGTAGGACTCCTCTGGGCGAGCGATCAGCCCGTCGCAGAGACCTCGACCCTTTCATATATTAAGAGATGGATTTAATGATAGTTTGTTAATGGTGAGGATGTCTATCCTTAAATTGTACTTGAAACAAGAACCAAAGTAGTAATTTTAGAAACAGCGTGACACCAAACCTGAAATAAATTGATCCCATTAACCTAGTTTCTACTTCATTCCCCTGATATTTAACGCGTTAAAACGACAGGCCATGAATTTAATGTAATTTAGGCAGCTCCTGGGACACATCGTCTGTCATTTTATTTCAGCTACAGGCCGGCGTAAGAGTTCTGGATGTAGCTAATTTGCTTAACTTCGCATCCCACTCTTTTTGCGAGGTTAATAGGGTTAAAGTAAAAACATGGTAATGAACTGAGAATAGATAAGGATATACTGCTTGATCCGGTCGGTAGCTTCGCTTCTGCTGGCTTACGGACACGGAGATGATATTAGTGTGATAATGAATTGTGAATGTTGGTGATTAGGCAGATAGTTGTTGCCATTATTAAGAAACTATTGACCGTTGGATTGTAGGACAAAACTGTGATGTAAAGTTGCTCAGTAAATGCTTCGAAATATGACGGAGCTTGACGTTCAGGTGACCGTGCGTCGTGATAAATTCTTATAATAAACCCAACTAGATACACTAAGTTATTGAATTTATTTTTGGAATAAAACTCCACATGTTGCGAGCAGCGAGCTGTCAGCAAACCTGTATGACACATACCATTGCTGTGTGTATAGTGGAAAACTCCTGATGATGGACAGAGGAACTGTCTGAAACATGTAGAATTTTATTCCAAAAATAAATTTGAGAAATTAGTGCATCAAGTTGGTTTTATTATAAGAATGACAGAGCTTCTACACACGAAGGCACTAACAGATCAAACTTGCTTTCACAAATAAATTAGTAGCCGATTTAAAATAAGAGATTACCTTCTTCAGTTCTGTTTAGAATAATGTGTCTTACAGTCTGCTACCCCAAAGACATAGAAATTTAGGTGTACAAAACTGTAATTGTACGTGTTGTTACTATTGATTTGAAACCTGGCAACCTACATTTATTTAAAAACATGGACCGTACGTTATTTGCAATGAAAAAAAAATCTTTACTCTCATAGACACGTAACTTTTATATGTTATTGAAGGTAACAATTTATTAAAATGTATATTACAGTTCTTGTACGAAAAATATTTTAAGAGTAGTAAAGATTTCTAACTTAATATTTTGGAGTGCCCTATTATTGCATGCTGTGTTAGCTGCCGTGTTTCATTCCTGCGAATGACGAATTTTGTGTGCTATAGACCTTTAGTGGTACCCGTTGTTAGCTTATATTGTGTATCTGCCTTGAACAGGATATTCTAAATTTCTTCATTGCGCTTCACTACTTACTCCTGCTCTTCGTTAGTGGCCAGTATTCCTTTCATAGATGCCTATATTGTAGCTTAACCTTTTGACGCCTAAGGACGACTATAGTGGTCGTACCGCACCGCTAACCTCTAAATGTTGCATTTTATATATTTATTCGACAAATATAGGTACTGAATATTTTAAACATGGTATATACTGTCCCTTTTTTTCTCTTCAGAATGCAGTTTGTTTCATAAATCTAACTTATTTGGTTCCTGTATTATTCACATTTTATATACAGGTGTGCTAAAATTAAAAAAATAATTCCGGCGCCAAAGGTTAATTAGTATGTGCTATGTTATTTAGTAACTGTAACACATGTCGTGTGTGTATGTTTATATATATATATATATAAACACACACACACGCATTGGATTTACGGAATGCTACAGTGTGCTCCGACGAAGCCAAAATATTTATAACAAAAATAAACACCAAAGAACTGTAGTAGAAACGTAGCGTTACAACCTAATAAGTTTTTAATATATACTTCTTAAGTATAAAATAAAGCCTAATAACGTAAACCAGTAAACGAACGTCTACCGAATAATAGCCATTTCATTTCTTAAGGGAATAAGGAACGATAGTTAACATGATCCGCATAGTTACTGAATCCAAAACATTGTCTGTAGTAAAGGCTTGTGTAGCTTTTGCTTGAGTATTGTAATAGTAATTATTTTAGTAGTAGTTGTTGTGGTGGTGGTGGTGGTTTTTGTTGTTATTGTTGTTTTTATTGTTGTTGTTCTACCAGAAGTTGATCGTTATGATCGAAACATTAGGAGAGTCCTGTAATCTAAAAAAAGTGACAAATGTAGTGCACTGGGATATTATTTCTTGCAATGGTTAGAAGCTGTTCAACAACGGGGTGTCCAGGAGAATATTTGGACCAAAGAAGGGAAAAGTGCTAGGAAGTGGGAAACACTTTAGTATTCACTGCGAAAGTTAATGCTGTCGAGAGAGAAATATGTTGTTGTTTGTTTACAAAATCACACGGAACCAATAAATACTTTCCGTGCGGAAGTGTAGGTTTGTCAGTGTTACAGCGACTGGTATGTGTAGTAACCAAGACACTTTAAAGTAAGGGTTCTCAAACTTTTTCGCTGGCACACCACTAAGTGAAATTGAGCAACTTCTATATAACACCAGTTTTTCAGGCGCCTTCGCAAAAGTGCGAACAGCGACTATTAACGTCGTCATGTCTGTCCGCCTGTCCGTCCGCATGGAACAATTCGGCTCCCACTGGACGAATTTTCTTAAAGTTAATGTCTGAGTGCTTTTCGAAAATCTGTCGAGAAAATTCAATTTCCATTAAAACCTGACAAGAATAACGACTACTTTATATGAAGACCCACACATTTATGATAATATCTCGCTGAGTTCTTCTTAGAATGAGAGTATTTTAGAAGAAAAAAAGCAGAGAAAATGAAAGCACACATTTTATGTTCAATAACTTTTTTAAATCGTACCGTTTATGAGCTAAATGGAGAAATACTGTAGAGATGGCAATACGGCGCATGCGCATTCCATGCTGGATGCGTAAGAATACAAACACTCACTTAGAATATGTAATATGTATTGCTCCACTGCAACAATGATTGCACAAAGGCGCCTCATTGTTACGTTATACGTACATTGCCTGTCCTATCTTGTATTTAAATAAAGCAGCTGAAAAATTTAAAAAAAACTAGCCAACTAGGTTAGGTTAGGTTAGGTTAGGTTAGGTTAGGTTAGGTTAGGTGGCTTGTGTTTTGTTTACTTTTAAAGTGTTTATTTTTTCACTCAGCACTTTTTATTAAAGCCGCGTACCAGTAGTGATATGCATACCATAGTTCGAAAACCCATGCTTTGAAGGGTTGAGCGACATCACCTTACCACATTAGTATTTACTACATTGTTGTTATTGTTATTGACAGTTTGTATCTTTAGCTTTATGCATTGTCAACAACACATTACGTGACAATTACCCGACAGTGTTCTTCTTAATCAAATTCTTCTTTTTTAGTATTCCCTTCGTCGACCTTTACTTTATTTATGACATAATTCACTTACATGTTTATTATCACATGGTTTATAACTGAAGCCGCAGGCGAGCTATTTTGCTTTTCTGTTGATGGAACTTGGGCTGGCACTAGAGCGAGACCGTTGTAACAAAATATTCTCATCTGTCATCGGACGTTTTTTGTTTTACCTTAATTGGTGAAGTCATTACGGTAATGATTATTAAAACAATTGTAAATGTTACTAGAATGTTAGAATATTTTACTGCTTTTTAACACCTGTAATCCTGTTTTTATAAAAAATTTCCAATTGTAAATCACATGTTGAAAGGATTTTAAATTGTTGTCTAAAGTTAACTGAAGATACGTCAATTTTGACTGCTTCCTCAGAAGGCCTGCAAGCTGCTACAATTTTGTTATCGCCTTTCAATATACCAGCAACCCTGAATTAGTCAAGTTAAATCGTGAAAAAGAATTCGGAAACACCCGAGTGAACTCTGAGGGCAATTAGGAATGAGCGACATACGAGATATTAATGCCTTAAAGCGTCTACAATAATATCAATACAATCTAACCCCTAGCCAAAGCCTAATAGACGCCTTCGCAGTATCGAGAAGAGACTAATAACTTCGTCATGTCTGTCGGTCCCCCCCACATGGAACATCTCGGCTCCCACTCGACGGTTTGTCATCGAATTTGATATTTGATAATTTTTCTAAACTATGTCGAGATAATTCAAGTGTTACTAAAATCTGACATAACTAAAGTTAGGTAACATGAAGACCAATGTACGTTTATGGTCACATCTCGCTCCATTCTTCGTAGAATGAGAATCGTTCGCTGCATTTCGCTCTTTGCTGTTGTCTTGGAACCTAACCTTGTGGAGGATCCATGAGTTTATCTCTGACGGAGGATCCATGAGTTTATCTCTGACCAAGGGTCCATGTATTTGTTATCTGTGAGTAAAAGTAAGATGGCGTAATACGTTGTGTTTTATTACGAAACTCCAACAAACCTAACCTAACCTAACCTAACCTAACCTAACCTAACCTAACCTAACCTAACCTAACCTAGCCCACGCGAAAAGGAGCGGACGAGTTCATATTCTGTTTTATTGTGCTTTAAAATCTAAACCTTCAAACAGAATGAACGTGACCGTAAAATAACCAATTCCTTACCACTGCCATCGCGTTCAGCTGGGACTGTACGTTCTTCTCTACTCCCCTTCCACACGAGTCCAAGCCTGTAGTTACAGAAGTTTGCTGTTCGGTGCTGCAGCTGTAATGAGCCATTTTCATTAATTGGTGGCGAGGCGAGGAGGACTCTCAGACAGTGGTGTTGAGGCTGGATTACCGCAACTTACAGGTCAGCTCCTTACGTCCAACTACCTGTGTTTAGTTTCGCTTCTCATATCCTTCTGCCTGCCCGAGTAAATTTATTTTTTCCTGAGGTTACACTTCCATGTACTTACCATTAATTTGGAGTTCCAAGGGGTAATTGGAAACTGTCATGTACTTGCCCGTTAACACACCCTGCGCTGTTAAAAAGCTGTAATGGCACATTTGTTTCCACAGCGCCAGAATTCCAAACGTTCTTAGCATGCTGTCCGTAATTTGCATAAACGACACATAACGTTTCTGTAAAACACGAAAATTGACAGTTTCTACAGAACTTCCGGAATGCCTGAAAACTTTTTATTTTAGGTTGTGGTTTCCTTTACTCTTAGGATCGGGATGGGACTAGGTCCTTTGACACTGGTGGTTCACTAGGTACCTTGACAGTGATGGTTCACTAGGTCCTTTGACACTGATGGTTCACTGGCCGCATTGTGGCTTTGGAATCGACTCAGCCTGTAACAGAAATGAGTACCATGTGTATCACCTGGGGTAAAGGCAGACTTTTCGTAGTGCTGACAACCTTACCACCTTCATGGGCCCGTCCAGCTCTGTATTGGGATAGCTTTACCTATTGCATTACCTAACTGGTGAGGACATATCGCTTGGCAAATTGTACCCGTTGTTGTGATATAAACTTGCCATGAGTTTTAGCGTCATCTTTTTCAGAACCAGTTGTGCTTCTGCCTCATGAAACCGGACATCAACTCCCTTTATACTGTATTGAAAACGGGCTAAAGTTCCAGGAATATTTTGAATAGAATTGGAACCACTAAATTGGGGATCTGTAGTTTCTAAGGTGTTAGCTAGTCTGTGTGCTCTTGTTTTGTGTCGCCAAGTACTGTAACACTTCCATTATTTCAATCTTAAACCAGAAATGATCAGAACACTTGCTGCTGCAGTATGTAATAGCTTCCATTTCTCGAAAGCCCACAGTTTGGAAAACTGTTACTTCTCTACTGTACAGCAAACCAACAAAATGAAACGTCATTATGTTCTATCTAGAAACAACGTTCATTGTAGAGTACTTAATTGGACTAATTTATACAGTACATGTGTATAAGTACTGTTAACTGTGAAAACGATTGAACTATATTATACTGCAGCAGTTTGAACTTTTTTCAAATTTGTCACATATTTATTTTAAAATTTGTGTTTTATCGGGCGTCGCTTTTGCTATTTATCTCTCTGACATTCACGGAGTCACTGTTTATATATATATATATATATATATATATATAAATATGTGTGTGTGTGTGTGTGTGTAGGAACATATTCTTCCTTTAATATTCATGGTTATACCGTGCACCAATGATATCAAAATGTTTTATTGTCCAACTAATGCACTCAATTATATAAAATCGTTGAATTGTTAAAATCGATTAAACTTATAAAATCCGCCCCAACATGTTTCGGTTCACGTAGGAACCATCGTCAGGGAGCTACAACCAGTGCTTAGCTAATTACAAGTCTTGTTCAACTGTGCGTGTCGGTACAGACGTTGTCAGTGTTATGGCGGCATATGCCGCCATAACACTGACAACGTCTGTACCGACACGCACAGTTGAACAAGACTTGTAATTA
>Ga0123355_10007220_pt1 | contig 16603 bp, 14 predicted proteins | sample TergutEmb28metaG_3_FD_89872 | JGI IMG/M metagenome (GOLD analysis project Ga0123355, IMG submission 89872) | Embiratermes neotenicus P1 segment gut microbial communities from Petit-Saut dam, French Guiana - Emb289 P1 | ecosystem: Host-associated > Arthropoda: Insects > Digestive system > Gut ...
ATGCTATTTTCAACATTTCAAATGTCTCAGTAACAGATTTTCCAATTTTCACACAGAATTTCACACAAATTCGTTGCTCGTGAAAAACACTCATTTTCTTGTCTCAAGAGAATCGCCAGACGCTCCAAACATGTGATCACATAAAGAAGCACAGCACAATGACTAAGCAAGATAGGGCAATGCGGTTTTCGTGACTCAGTTCACCAAACTCATTACTAGATAGTAGCACTTGCTGCGCCCCGCTAGATCGACGCAATGGCGGGCTGTTTTGAACGTTCGGAAACTTTCCAGACAGCCCATGTACTTACGACCTATGGAACCTTACTTGTTGGATAACCTTCACACATGTATGTACATTATACCCTTCCCATAGAAAAGGTTTATGCTTCAAAATACAATACTTTGTTTTTCCTAAGCTGCTGCATATTAAACTTTTCATGTGTTTAATTTATTAACCCTTTGATGCCAGAATTAAATCCCTCTGAGCAATGCTGCCTGCTGGAATATTTTACTGGGTGTTTTAAATTTTAATGCTTACTCTTAAAAAAAAAAAGCATATCTCATAGACTTTTCCTCCAAATTTAATAAAATAAAATTTTGCACTCTGCTTATGAGTTGGTTAATCTGGGAAAAAGTGTTCACCTATTTTTATACTAAATTTAGGCCGGTGAATCGCATGTATGATATAAAATGTGGTGTAAATAGTTCATTACATTACTGACATAATTCTGGTTGCTGCATAAGGTCTGTAGCACCTTGGATCACTGTTTTATCGTGACACACTGTATTCACAAAGAGGGTGATATATTACAGATTTGCTTTTGTGTGATATTCCACGAAACACGGCACCACGCACAGGCCCACGTCACATCTGGCGCACTGTGTGCCCTTTCTTTGGCTGCGAGAACACAGATGGCAGCACAGTTGGGTTGATGGTTTTGCCAGCCAGTGTTTATTGTGGCAACTTCCGCTGAGGCTTGCTGCTGCTTTTGTTGTTGTTCTTCTTCTTCCTCTTCTTCCTCCTCCTCTTCTTCCTCCTCCTTTTCTTCTTCCTCTTCTTTTTCTTCCTCATCTTCCTCCTCTTCTTATTCTTCCTCCTCTTCTTCCTCTTCTTCTTCCTCCTCCTCCTCAAAGTATCAAAGTAGTCTTCAACATCACTAGCCTCCGCACCTGATTCCAAGGCAGCGACAGAAACCAGAATTTCACTGATGGCTTCCTCCTCAAGTTTTATTTTTTTCCTGGCCATAGCTCTGAGACCTACAATCATTTGCCTTGTTTACACTATATGACTGGCCAGAGTTGCAGAAACATTATACCTCTAAAGATATGAGCATCTTCTACAGATCTAAAGGTACGATGTAACTGCATATAAAATTCCAGCTATTCGAGGGTGCCCAAGACGTTTGTAGTAGATTGACGGCTATGTGTTGCATGTTGCTACGCCACAACCACTACAGATTATCCCAGCACTACAAGAGGCAGGTCTGTGGGCCCACCTGTAGCTGTAAACATCAATATTTGTGGGTATCTCCGATTTTTGAGCATTACTTTTGTCTGAATTATATGGGTACAGTACACCACTGACAACCTTGCTGGTCAAGAAAGAGTTTTCGCTTCATAGGTCAGTGTTGATATTTCAGCCCACAGTGAACTCCAGAGCAAGGGATAATCAAAGCATGCAGTGTCAGAACTGTATTAGTCAGCTGGGAAAAATGCACTGTTACTAAGTGTCTACATATATATATATATATATATATATCGGTGTTTGTGGAGGGGTTTAGGAGGTGGAGGGGGTATATTCTGGTTCCTGAATGAAAGCCTGACCTTTAAGGGTCCTGAAGCATAGCAAGCCACAGCAGCTAACATAGGAAGAAACAAAATTCCTCCAAACTTCGACACACTTGTGCGACGTCTTTAGAAGTCGTTCATCACTAAAGGGTTAATTATGCATGCTGATTTCTTAACTTCTCTGGCAAGATAACACCAAAATAGTTAACTCAATAAAAGTTACATTGTGCCAGTTTTTTTTCCTTATTACAAATATACAGAATTAGACATGTGACATGTTTCGGCTTCTTCCCATTAAGCCATCTTCAGGTCTGGCCCGCAAGAATACGTAAAGGAATTCTTTATTTTACACTTACTCTGTATAGAAAATTAAGATGGCAAACTTGTACTAAGGAAGTGGTGAATATACACATAAAATTGTGCTGTTACTAGTTGGTTGGTTGTTGTAAAATAGTATATCAGAATGTTTAAGAAGTTAAAATCTAAGCTGGCTGACTGTTTTCCGTTTTTCTTTATCAACAACCAAAAAAGTGGCGTGGTTGTGTTGTGTCTTCTTTCTGTATATTTGTAATACAGGAATACAAAGTTGTGTCAAACTGAAATTTTCTCCTTTAGTTAATATTCTGCACAACAGGATGTATGCAATCGCATCTTAACTTACTACTCACCATTTCAGTGTGAAGAAACTGCAGAATGAAGAAATTTCTGGTGAAGGACCCCAACTACAGACTGTGAGCACCCAGTCACAGGAAACTGACATTCCTACTAAACCAGCACAAAAGGAATTAAAGGGAAAAACTGATGAGGAAGTGAGTAAACAAAATGCAGAGTGGGATGCAATAAAGTATGAGTGTATCTACTGTGATGAAAGCATCACAGGTAGAAAGGAATTTGTCATACACCAAAGTTCTGTCCATAAGAACGAAGTATTTGGCTGTGAGAACTGTGAGCTAGTTTATGAACTGAAAGAAGACTACGATGAACATGTTAAATGCCATCATAGGGAGAGATCAAGTTTTGACATAGCGGACAAAAGTCCAAGTTCCAACATCACCAGCAAACGAATGGTTGAATGCAGTAAACGAAAAGACACACCAGAATTATCTACAAAATCTGGAAAGAAAACAAAGTTTTCAGAAAACAGTTCTAATCTGGAGCGTCCTGTGATTGTAGAAACAGAGAATGAGGGGAAGAAGTACTGGAAGTGCAAGGTATGGCAGTGCAAATGGTGTAATCATGTGGCAACTACAAAACAGGGCTGGAAGGAGCATGTATGTGAGCAAGTGCAGCAGTTTCAGTGTCCTGTCTGTGAGGAACATTTTGATTCTGAACTAACACTGGAGGAGCACCAGAGTGATGCTCATAAAGAACACAGCAGGTATTGTCAGCATAGCCTTACTTGTCACATTCAGAAGAGTAGCATAACAAGCATTGCTGAGTGCTGTCACATACAGCAGTGAATTTTATTGAACTTGTCAATGTTATAGGTGTGTACATGTGTACAGCAGTGTGTCTGTTTTATTATGTCCTTGAGCAAGGTGGATATTCCACTGTATGCAGCCTTCCTATGTGATACAGCTGCGTACTCAGTGACATGACACAACAAACACCCTGTATCACTTACTGCTGTTTGTCTGCCTGAATTTCCTGAGTTCATTAAATTCTAGAGTAATATTCCAGGATCAGTCAGCTGTGTGTATCTGCAAGGAGGGTCTGTCTCCATGGTACAACTGCCAGACTGGAGGACTGTGCAAATGAGACTGTGTTGAATAATGCACAGAAATGTCCATGCCCTGGTCAGAATTTGCACACATACCTCAGCATTTAGTCAGTCTAAAACTGTGTAAACCATGTCCCTTCAACCTTTTTATGGCAAAGGGCCACATTCATACAAGGTGTGATCAAAATGTTCCGAGACTGATTTTTTTACTCGGGTGTGGGTACACTTCGGGACACCCCTGTTTGCAGGTTGGTGTCCTAAAACTCCTTCTCTCCCTGGGACAAGGGATGGTCCCGGGATGCCTATCAGTCCTTTGTGAGCTTTGGTCGAAGAGAGTCATGTACCTGTGCCTTGTTATTGTTCGTGCCATGCGGGATGTCGGAAGAGCAAGAGCAGCGGGTGTGCATCAAATTTTGTGTGAAACTGGGAAGAAATGTTGAGGAGACATTTGAAATGTTGAGAACTGCCTTTGTTGTGCAGTGTTTGAGCTGTGCTCGCATTTTCAAATGGCATAAGAGATTTAAAGAAGGCCGAGACTCAGTTGATGACAATCCGCGGTCTGGCAGACCGATGACAAGCAAAACTGACGACTGTTGCGTGAGTGCGAGAACTGATCCGAGCAAATTGGCGCTTAACAATCCGTGAACTCTCTGTCGAGGTTGGAGTGTCTTATGGAACTTGCCAGGCCATACTGATGCAAGATTTGAACATGCAACGTGTTGCTGCAAAATTTGTTCCGCGAATTCTCACCACCGAAGAGAAGAAATGGCGCTTTTCTGTGGCAACAAACATGATGCAGGAAGCAGAGTCAGATGAAAACTTTATGGGGCAAATCATCACGGGCGACGAGACATGGGTCTACAGGTATGACCTGGAGACAAGACGTCAGTCTTCGCAGTGGAAGTCTGCTGATTCTCCGAGGCTAAAGAAAGCGCGCCAGGTGTGGTCAAAAGTCAGAGTCATGCTCATTATTTTCTTTGATATGGAGGGCATTGTTCATTATGAGTATGTTCCACAAGGCCAAACTGTAAACCAACAGTTTTATCTACAAGTTTTGAAATGTCTGAGACTTGCTGTTTCTCACAAGAGGCCACAGAAATGGGCAGTGGGGGCCTGGGCGCTACATCACGACAATGCACCAGCACACATAGCACATTCCATCCAGGTATTTTTGGCAAGTCATGGCATTCCTGTCATTCAGCAACCACCCTCCTCCCCTGACATGGCTCCATGTGACTTTTGGTTGTTCCCCAATTAAAAACGGTGTTGAAAGGGAAGAGATTTGAAGACATTGACGCAATTAAGAAGAATGCGACGATTACGCTGAACACCATTCCAAAAGACTCTTTCCAAAAATGTTTCCAGCAGTGGCAGGACCACTAGAAGCAGTGTGTCAGCTCACAAGGAGAGTATTTGGAAAATTATTGAATATTTTTAGCCATTAGCAATAAATTGTAATTTTCCCTCACCAAGTCACGGAACTTTTTGATCACACCTTGTAATAGTGGGCCGGTTTGTGGGCTGCACATTAAAAAATAACACTAAGTGTTATACCAAACCACCTAAATTATTGTGTAATTTGTGTAGTACATGTACAGTTTACAAATGTGGCCATGGGCTGCTTCATACATATGCCCATGGGCCGCAGGTTGCAGACCCATGGCGTCAACTTTTAACTGTTAACTTAAGTAGAATTCAGGTCCTTGAATCATTTAACACTATCATGTAAATTCTTCATGACAATTTATTTTGGACTTCATCAATTGTAACACTGGATTTTAACAGACATTGCTCATAGTAGTTTACTGTAGTGAAACTTAATTTGGCTTTGGATTTGTCCATACCAGCTTTTCCATTAACTGACATATAATAATGCTCACGTAATTTGCCTTCATGCAAATATTTAGGTATTTTAAACATGCACACACACATGTGGTATGTCCAAATTGCATACTTTTATAGAAATAAAATTATATTTAGCTAAGAAAATGCCATATATATTCTTGCAAAGTCCAATGAAGATTGAATGTTTATATCAAGTACGGGTTTCAAAATGACCACTGTTCCATTCCTAAATCTAGCCTCCATTATGGCATCCTGTCTTTGAATTGGTTAGTGTAGTGGTAACCATATTTCAACTGGTGTAATCCTCAATATACTGACCAACAAATTATTATTTGTTGGTCAGTATATAAAATAATAATAAAATAGAATAAATTACAAGTCATAAACACAGTGCACGATAATTATCACCCCTACATGTTGCAGTACCAGAGTGTGTTTTATGATTTGTAATTTGTTGAATTTTATTATTTGCATTTGTGGTCAATGTATTGAATATATGAAAATGTGTGGTATGAGTATCACAAAATTAGTATAATCCCCATCAAAGTTTCATCAGAAAGTCTTTCTCCAACATTCTTCACACAAGCATACATCAACCTGGCTTTTAGGTAGCTGTGTTACTGAAGGACTCATTTTGGATCTTTGACAAATGATGTCATATGTTGGATAATGTGAATAACTATATCCCCCCAGAGCAAAAGGATACAAAGAAGACATATGTTACTTTGCTATAATACCAGGGTCCTTCTTATATCAGACAGTGTTGCTTGTCACTTCCTGCTGATATGTAATATTTGTGACCTACGTTTATACAGCAAATTAAGTGACAGGAATTGGCAACCAAGAGTTGTCAGACACAACAGTGATCATATATATAAGATACATATGGGGCTAAGACTACTTCAAAAGTCCAAGAGGTGAAAAGGGTTGTGGGGTAGTTGTTTGGCAGTTCATTTTCCCCAAAAGTCAAACTCATTGAGTTAACAAAATTTGGGATCAGTTTTTTTAGAAACACGACTACCGATTGATGAAAATGAGGCCAGTTTCAGGCAATAAATGGTACTAAATCTTTTAACTGCTGACTATAGTTCTCTAATGTTACACAGGAAGAACCTGAATGATCAGCAACCAAAGGTGACGGAGGAACAGAAGTTTCAGTGTGCTGTCTGTGGGAAAATGTACAGCAGCTGGGTGCAGTTGGTACAGCACTCACGTGTACACTTGGGCCAGTACAAATGTCCCCTTTGTGACCACAGTTTTAATCGCCAAAGCAACCTAGTGGCGCACATTAAACGTCACAGAATGGAACAAGGATTTACATGCAGGGTGTGCCTTGAGACGTTCTCAAATAGAGGGGAACTCATATTTCATCGAAGGTGGGTAATCCAGTTACTGCCTGAAGAGATTATGTTGGTACACTGGTTTGTACAGCAGCAGAAGTAAGTCTGTTGTTGCTTGTAACTATGTATCTGAATCAGAGTCACAGTTCTCAGCAATAAAATTTAAAAAAATAAAACACAGGAAATGTCCACAGAGCAACACTTACAATGCATTGCATAACTGTAGCAACCAAAGTAACCAGATAATCAACAGGGTAATCATGGTAACACTAATAACTGAAGCAGTCATAAATGTGCACAGGTCATCTTGTCAATTGTACATTATTTTTGTCAAAATGTAACCTGTAATTTTCTCAACAGATCTTAGTAAAAACCACCCAATATAAGATTTCGCAGAACTCCACCCAGTGCAAGTTGTTCCCATACAGATAGACAGTTGGACAGACAGATAGCCTTCCATCCATCCGTATATGGCCTACAGCCCCTTCCGGGCCTTGGTCTCCCTCATAAGATGCCTCCATTCATCCCTATTTTCAGCTCTCCTCCTCCATCCTCTTATCCCCAGCAGTTGTAATGCATCCCTCTGGACCACATCTGCCCATCTGGTTCTTGGTCTTCCCACTGGTCTTGTGGTTTAGAAGTTTGGGTTTAAAACCTTTTTTTGGAATCCTTTCTCCTTCCATTCTTATTATGTGACCTGCCCATCCTAATCTTCTGATTTTAATGTCCTCCATGATGTTTGGCTTGTTGTATAACCTGTAGAGTTCACTGTTCCATCTGGGATGCCATTGTCCCCCTTCTTTTGTTGGGCCATATATTCTTTGCAATATTTTCATTTCAGACGTGTTCAGCATCTGCTCTGGTGTTTGTGTTAGTGTCCAGGTCACACTTCCATAGCATAATATTGGCTTAATTAATGTTCTGTACAATCTTATGTTGTTGTTTCAATGGATTTGTTCAGATCGAAATATGGTTTGCAGGGAGCTGTAGATTTTATTAGCTGCCAGTATCCTAGCTTGGATTTCTTCCTTTTCATCATTGCTATCATTTATTACTGTCCCTATATATTTAATTCTCCTGACCACTTCAATCTTGTAATCCTCAACAGTCAATGTTCTTTCCTTTCCAAGTCTCCTGATCTGCACCATTGCTTTTGTTTTATTAACATTTATGATAAGCACAACTTCATTTGCTCTCTCTTTCAGTTCACCATATACATCTGAAATGGCCCTCTTTGTTCTACCCATGATGTTTATAACGTCTGCATATCCAATTAATTGCACTGATTTATGAAATATTATTGATGTGGTTTGTACCGACAGTTGCTTTATTACGTATTCCAACGCTATATTAAAGAGGCTGGGTGCCAGTCCAGCTCTCTGTTTTAATCCAGTTCCTTAAAGCCATCTGTCATAATTGTTCCTATCTTTGTATAGTAGGTTCAGTTTTCCATAGCTGCTTTTGTTAGCCTTATCAGTTTAGTTGGGATTCCAAAGTGTGCCATAATTGCGTACAGTTTGTCCCTTCAGATGCTGTCATATGCTATCTGAAAATCAACAAAGATCTGGTGTATCTCTACATTATGCTCCAAGGCTTTTTCTAACAAATTTTTAACTGTAAAAATTTGGTCTGTAGTGGATTTTCTTGTTCTAAATCCTGCTTGGTATTCTCCACTTATATATTCAGTATATTTTTTAAATCTATTATTAATAACTGTAGTTAATATCTTATACCCTGTGCATAGTAATGATATTCCTCTGTAATTTTTGCATTGCAGTTTGTCTCCCCTGTTTTTAGATATTGGTACTATAATGTTCTTTGTCCAGTCCGTGGGCATCTTCTCTTCCGTCCATATTCCCTTAATCAAGCTATGTGTTTTATTAAGTAATAGTCCTCCTCCTTTCTTACAAAGTTCTGGGGGTATAGTATCTGTGCCAGATGATTTGTTGTTATTCATGGATTGTACTGCCATTTCTATGTCCAGTATGTCTGGAGGTTGACAGATATGATGAAGGTAACATTCATCTTTCACAGTTGCTTCATGAAAGCATCTGCCTGTAATAGCATCATGTTATGGTGTAATATTAGACAAATGCCAAACCTGAACTCAACCCCAAGGACATGCAGGTGTTTCCATTATTCCCATGTTCTGAGTGATAACATGGGTAGATACACACCTGGTTTTGTACACTAGGTGTGTCATGGGGGCACTGCGCCTCAAGCTGGAAGGGTGTGGGTTTGATTCCCAATTGTGTCACTGGAATTTTTCATTGACATAATCCTTCTGGCCGCACTATGGTCCTGGGGTCAATTCAGTCTCTAACAGAAATGAGTACCAGGAATAATTTCTGGGGGTAAAGGCAACTGGTGCATAGGGCTGACAACCTTACCACCTTCATGTGTCGATCATCTGAAAATCTGAGAGCTTAACCTCCTGGAACCCACAGGGTCTGTAATAGGCCTGTTTAGCGATTGCTTGACCTTGGTGTTTCAGGGTGGCACTAGTAGCCTTTACAGGGACAGTAGTGGAGGATTACATGGGCAAGTAAAATTTAATGTTCATGTGGGTCCAATTTGGAAAGGAGTCATGGCAGTTCAGAAGTATGTTAATGAGGGTTGATAATGAGAAAATTCACACTAAATTCAAACTGAAAATTATTTAGCACATCTCCATCGGGTCACGAGGAAACTCATGATTGCTCTCCCATGCATTGTTGACGGGTCACAAGTTTCTTCGTTTTCTTACATGGCGTCCTGCACGTGCATTTGTCAGCGGTTCTGGCTCACTTCTCGCTTTAAGGTTATTGACAGCATAATGCAGAATGCTTGGGTCTCAATTTACAAATAAACAGAATGGTCCTGACCACCTAATTTTAGAACTATTAGACTGCAACAAAGAGACAACTCATTCAAATACTCTCTGTTTTCCTTCAGTTGCCATCATGGCTTTGCGTAGGAATGTTCTGCCATAGAACGATATTTTGTGTGAATTGTATGCAGATACACTTTTTGATCTCTCTGATTATAGTGACGTCCCCACAACTAGTTCACATAAACAACTGCGATCTTCTACTGGTCCACTGACCCCACAATTTCCACACCCATTTTTCCTCACATCTATCATGACAGTTTTTATAACAGTGTGAGATTAGCTCGGACATTGCTAGACAGAAACGTGAGAATCTATGGCACTATGAGGGCTAAAAGGGCATTCCATGTGACCTAGAAGGGGAAGGCAAGCGCTTGAAAAAAGAGAAGTCAGCGTTACAGAGGAATGGTGACGTAATGGTGCAAGTGCGGAACAAGACTTGTGCGAATGCTAGGTATGATCCATGATGCAACAATTGTAAATGAAGGGAGGAAAAACAGGAAAACAAACATGGAAATAAAGAAGCCTTATGCTGTTAGCCAGTACAATAAATTCATAAAGGGCATAGACAGGGCAGACTAGTACCTCAGTTTTTACTCAGTTCTGAGGAAAACTGTAAAATGATCGAAAAAAGTGGTACTGTATCTGCTAAACTGTGCTCTCTTCATTGCATTTTTTGTGTACAGGACACTAAATACAAACAAAAATAAAGTACAAGAACTTCCTGCATGAGGTAGGAAGGTCCTGGATATCAGAAGTCCAGAATCAAAGTGAGTCCAATTCTGATGACCTTCAATTGCCAGAGAAGCAAGCAACTCCAAGGGGTCCTAAACAGAACCCGCCAGGCAGACTCTCCCGTGATTTCAGAATACACAAACTTGATAAAATTGTTGGTGGTGGGGAGGGAAAAGAGAAGTATCCTGCAAGACAGTGAGTGTAAAGTATGTGCTGCACATAAGAAGTGAAGTGAAACTAGATACATTTGTAAATTCTGCATTGTTCTGCTTTACAAAGGGTCTTGTTTTGAGAAATACCATTCAGTGACGAACTACTAGACTATCTGCATGCAGTTTCTGCAATCTGGGGCTCAGGAGCGTAATTTACAGTGTCAAAACCTAAGTAAGAATATGTTATGGGGTTGAACATTCAAAGTGTTTAAAACGTCCAGGAACTGGGGGTATTTAATTAAAAGACCATCTGGTTGGAGATGTGTTAATACTCAGATATCTTACAAAAACTGTCCATGTCCACCTGTCACTTGAGTACACTTCTGAGCACAGTGTTGCCAACCACTCAGTTAACATACTGGAAATGTTAATATTCCCAATTTGAGACTTTTGTGTATACAAAATAAGATTCAGATGTTTTATATTGTATTGTATATTAAGTGCAGTAATGAAAAATGGCAGAAATAGTGAATTGTTGTACAAATATCTGAAACATTTATGTGAATTATGAATTTTGTAGAATGTTTGCTGATCAAGACCAACAGACTATCAGTATTAACCAATCAGAAACCATTTCAGGATACTCAAAGTGCTATGAAATCCCTATTTAGTGTTCATGCTGGAGGGATAATTGATTCGTACATTAAACTGTCAGCATTCTTAGATGAATAAAATATTACTGGGATAATATGGACTGAACTGTTCATCATTAAGTTGCAGTGTCTTTGTATACTGAGAAGCACCAAACAGCTGGACAATCAGATTTCAAGTATTACTGCTCATACATACAGAACTATAATTTTACCTGTTGTCTTATATGGGTGTGAAACTTGGTCTCTTACATTAAGGGAAAAGCATCGGGTGCTGGGGTCAGCTTTTGGGCCTCAGAGGGAAGAAGGAATAGGAGACTGGAGAAAATTGCATAGTGCAGAGCTTCTTGATTGTGTGCTTCAAAAACACTAAGATTATAAAAGCAAAGAGAATGAAGTGAGAGTGGCACATTGTACATATAAGTGGAGGGGGTGGGGGAACCTGGAAATGTCAGGTTCAGGTGGCAGGCTTTTGTGACCATGATGATGAACCTTTGGGTTCTATAAAATGCAGGGAATTTCATGACTAGCTGAGGAACTGTTACCTTCTCAAGGACTCTGCTTCACGGAGTTAGTTTCTTAGTTCTGTTACTCATTACTTGTAGCAAGAACTGCATGATTATTGCATAATTGTGCCCTAGGAATCACAGCAGGGAGGAACTGTTGGGTGTGAAGTCACTTCCAGCAAGACAGGAAGAGGAAGGGGAGGAGGAAGAAAATGAAGAAGAGGCATCAGATGCAGCAACTTCTTCACGCTACAAGTGTCCAATATGTTACAAAACTCTGCCAACACAGCAACGATTGGAAATTCATGTTGCCCTGCACACAGACAACAGCTTTCCATGCCACATATGTGGAAAGGTAGCTTATATTGTATTTAAATGTTAAGTCACATAATGTTAAGAATATTTTGTTGCTGGGGTCATTTCATTTCTTTTAAATATTCAAAATAAATTTCTCAAGGGAACTTTCCATAGAGTGTTTAATCAGAAGTGATCAAACTGTCACACACATCACAGCCACAAATACTTGAATCAGTTTCCAGTGTAAAGTGCCTGTTTGTTTCAAACAAGTTACCAAATACCAGTGATAAAAACACATCATAACCTCAAAAAAACATAAATGTATGAGAGTTTTGTATATATTTCAAACACTTTTTGGAAGCATAACATACATTCATTGAATGGAGGAGGGTTTCACTCCATAAAGCATGAAAGCAATCACCCTCACTTAATGAAAGACAGAGCTCAACTGAGCTGAGAGTGCTCTGCACAATACCAGTACAGTAGGGGAAGCTGACTCATCAACTGCATGGCCTCACATTGATTTGAATTTGTCAGAACCAGTCAGAAAAGACCGAAACACTGGTCTTAAAATGGATGATCATGAAACATTGAAATCCAAAACACTGAAGTGTTACTGTATATATGTTGTTACATCCAGACAGCTTTCTGGGTTTGTCACAGAAATTACAAAAGGTTCATTGATCTTGTATACAAAGATGAAGGTAAACTGCTCCCCTGTACATAAGCTGCACATATAGGAGTAGGGAGGTAAGGGGTGAATTTCATAGTTGGCTTACATGAGTATTATGTCTATTGATGTATTTCTGTCCTGAATCAACAATGTCAGAAATTCAGTTGTACACTCAGTAATATATATTTGGCATGATGAAGCTGCTGGAATTTTTGCATCATCAAGTGTTTAAAAGTACAAGAAACTTGTTTTTAAGTTTTCGCCATGTTCTAAATATAATTGGTTTCTTTTTGGGTAATTCCCCGGCGTCTGAGTTCTAATTGCCGACATTTTGGAACTCACTGTCGATTCCATCTTCATAGGCAGGTTCATACTTCATTCACCTGCCTATGAAGATGGAACCGACAGTGAGTTCCGAAACGTCGGCAATTAGAACTCAGACGCCGGGGAATTACCCAAAAAGAAACAAATTACATACAAGAAACTTCCTAATGGTGTATTCCTTTACGTATTACACAGACTTTATCAAGGATTTCTTTACTTTACTTTCAAAATGTCATATTATAAATGTTAGTTCATTTATGCTCATAAGAAAAGCACAGCCTTTCCTGTGCAAATTTCGACAAAATTCTCATGTACTCAACAGTATTATGTGTAAATCTCTCATGAACAGCATTCTGTGGAGATCTATAGTAAATTTTACCCATATCAGTCAAGAAGTATGGATAGAACAGTAGGACCATAACTTAAATTCAATATCGTGCTGTTGTATTGGTACCTGCCTGTCTCAGTGTGTACACATTTAGCCAGTGAATCTGTAAAAGGTTCCGATCATCTATGATTTGACACTTTGTTGCCAGGATAGTTGTCTGACATTCTGAAGGAGCACAGTGCCTTCATCTGCATAGGCTGAACATCCCAAGAAGAATGTCACTACCCCAGCAACACATTATCACATTGCAGAAGATCTGGGTGCTCAGTAGTACAACTGCTGTGGTAACCTCAAATCTTGCAGAGTCTGTGAACGCCAAGAAAGGACACATGTATTGTGGAATAATAACTTTCTTCTTTGTCCAACTTGTATTGGCCTCTAATGCTACCTCAGGAAGATAGACTGAAAAGTTAGGACAGGCAGTACCAAATTTTACATAAATAAAAATACTTTAACTGATCAAAACATACAAAAGATTTGAAGGTAATATCTAGAATATGTCACTTTCACTCCCTACAATACCTTTTCTCTTTTAGTTACCACCATAACCTGCGTACCTTGTTGGCTTTTAGAGATTCAGTTCTGTCTTTATACTTACCAGCGATGGGGCTCAGATTGAAATGTAGCTGTCTAACATGTGCATTGCAGGTTTTAAGCAAGAAGAATACCCTCGAGTATCATCTGCGGACACACACAGGTGAGAAACCCTTCACATGCAGCATGTGTCCCGGAGCTTTCCAGTCTCGTGTTGGATTGATTGTACATGAAAGAATACACACAGGGGAGAAACCCTATCAGTGTGATCAGTGTGAGATGGCATTTCGATGTCGTGCAACTCTGAATCAGCACAAGGTATGTCAAAGATCTATCTATTTGGAACATATTATTACAAACATAAATATAATTTACTAATCCATTAATCTGCAAGAATCATGTTTTGATTAACTGGTTAGTGGTCTTAATGGGGAAATGACCAAAAAACTGTAGTCCAAATCTTCATTAGTTTTGTAATACCTCACAGTCCAGTTTAAATCAAACAATATAGCCAACAAGGGGTAAACTGAAGTTACATATTTGTATGAAGATCAACTTGTTAATACTGTTTTATTTCCATTAATTGTTTGATGATGGATATTTTAAAGTATAGTCACATTTTAACTTACATTACCTAGACATTCATAAACAAAATGCGTAAACAAAATTACTTTGCAAGTTTTGAGGTTTTCAGAGCTGTGTAACTTAGGATTCTGATCCGGTGGGATATGACACTCCATCAAGGGGCGAGTGGTTACTGATGTTTGCTGTCCACTTGACCCCTGACAATGAAAGCAGTGCATTCCTTTGAAATGTCAGGAACCACTGACCCAACTCAAATCCTCAAAATTAAACCCCTCACTTTAGCAAACAAATGTCTGAAGTTATGTCAATATTTTACTGCACTGTAAGCCATATCTAAGGTGCACATAAGTACTTCACACTAAATGTAAATGGTAATTTGTTGAATTTGATTGAAGGTTGTCCACTCTGATGAACGCCCGTATCGTTGCATGCACTGTGGAAGAGGTTTTCGAAGACGTGACACACTGGACACACACATTCGCACTCATACAGATGAGCGTCCTTACGCTTGTCGTCTTTGTGGACGTGCCTTCAGACAGAAGGGGGATTGCAGTAAGCACGAGAAGACTCACGGAAAACGTGCAAAGTCTGTTGTGCTGCTTACTGAAGGGGAAAGTTCGACTGTGTACAACTGTCCATTGTGTGGCCAAATGTACGAGCTGAAAGAAGATCTGGACCACCATTTTGAAAATGAACACACACCAGAAGAGAAAGCTTCTAGTATTGTAATTATAAATTCAGACAATGTTATAACTATACCAGGGATTGCTACTGTTGGAGAAGAAATTCCAAGTCTTGTGCTTCATGAACTATCATAAATATGTGATGCCTGATCTTATTCGTGGAGATTCTTTTAACGTGCAGTTTTTCACTTTACAGTGCACAGTGCCACATTAAAATGGGACTTGCAAGACTCACTACTGCAGAGTGGATGGCATTATCAGGCACTATGCAGTAATGCTTTAACCTGTACTGCTTGTACATACAGTGAGACATTAAGCATAATAGATTATTGTAATTTACAGTGAATATTTCTTAGTACAAATAATATAGTACCAAAAATAAAACTTATTGTCATCCTCAAGTATACTGAAGACAAGTTGCAACGTTGGCACTCACGACCACATATTTGTTTCATAGCATATTGTTAGTGCTCTAAGCATGATGAACAGTAAACACAGTTGACTGGAAGAAGCTGATGTTTTTGAGAAGGTGCATTCACTTTTTCAAATATATGTGGGAATGGATTCATATCTTACATCAGCATTGGTGGTTTCAGATTAGTGCTACAGTATGTCTGGTGGAAAGAAAACATGAAAGGACAAAAGTGTTAATGCAAAAACAACTAACTATGAAACAGAATTTTGAGTGAATGAACCAAAATCAAACTTAAAGTGCTGTAATAAGGTAACAGTTATTTAAAAAAATTAGTTTTCTGTCTAGTATGCATGTTATTAGTAATTTTATACTGAAGAAAGTGAGATTGTAATGAAAATTTAGTGAATTATAGAATTGATTACAAAAGTGAAAAAATTCAAAATTTATGGCTTGTATAGGTTTGGTATCTTTGTATTATCACACCTTGCTCACATATTTCACATGAAGATCACTGTGCTGTATATTTGAAAGTGTCCACGACCCTGGATGTGTTTTTAAGAATATACTGTATTCTGAAAAGCACTGGATATAGTTGCTAGTTATTAGTGCCAGCTATTATTTTGTTCCTTCCTGCTAGTTTTCTTCAAGAACATTAGATCTCAGTTTTTTTGATTCCTGAATATCACAAAAAAAAGTTACACTCAGTTCAGGTGAAGTCTTCCGGTTGCAAGCTATGTTTGTCACTGCAATGACCAGTTAACAGAAGGAGGCGAAAGAGCTATACTGGTCCGTTGCGTTACAGATCACTACACTGTACCCGTCCAAGGCCTAGAGCACCTGGAGGCTACCACTTTCCAGGTAATGTTGCTCAATAAACCGGTGAAAATCCTGGCTGTTTACCTGTCACCCTCTCGGCCCCTAATTCGTTCAGACTTGTCTGCCTGCCTGCCTTGGCGATGGTTTTCCAGTCCTCATGGCGGGTGACCTGCATGCCAAGCACGTAGAGTGGAATTACAGGCTGATCACGAAAAGAGGCAGACTCTTGAGTGGCTATGCTGTTAAGAATTCATACCTCATTTATGGGCCGAACACACCTACA
>Ga0123355_10007221_pt1 | contig 16599 bp, 8 predicted proteins | sample TergutEmb28metaG_3_FD_89872 | JGI IMG/M metagenome (GOLD analysis project Ga0123355, IMG submission 89872) | Embiratermes neotenicus P1 segment gut microbial communities from Petit-Saut dam, French Guiana - Emb289 P1 | ecosystem: Host-associated > Arthropoda: Insects > Digestive system > Gut ...
GTGTTGAATGCCGCGTCGGCTAGCAACAAAGATGCGGTTTTGGCACCTTGTCCGCCTCGTCCATGCCAACGTACTTCTACCATGTTTGACACTACCTATGACCACCTTTCAATAATATATAAAATCTTTAAATGCAGGATATATATTATAGTAAAGTGTTGGCTATGTCAAGGATTGAGAGTATATATTTGTGTAGAAAATTTGGTTTTTCTGCACATAATTTTGACAATTACATTTTGATCAACCCAAACCTGCATAATCGTGGAAATTTGAATAATCCCCAGGAATCCTTGGAAATTATTTTGAACCCATAGTCGAGAGCGTCTAATACTGTGAATACTGTGTTCAGATTAGGCATTACTTTCATCAAAGACTGCCAAAGCCGGAGATGTCTACTCTTTTATTGGTGTTTAGTATTAGCTATGTCAAAGATTTGAGTTACATATTTATACAGAAGGTTAGCTAAAATTGATGTACTATTTACATTTCATGTACGAAATCGGACATGTCAAGACATGCCGGGCGCAAAATTGAATGATATTTGTATAATTATGTAGCAGTGAAGGGAATGGTCATTTATGTCAAAATACAGTACCGGCTCTCTTGTTAATGCCTTAAGAGAACGATTAGGGCTAGAACGAGAAGCTATATTGGAATTAAGTTTATTGGACGACTCTAGTTTACGTCGCATTGAAAGTGAAAAGCAAAATCCTAAAATAGAGACATTTGAGGTTCTTATAAAAGCGGTGAATATCCCACCGGATGGCTTTATATATTCAAAATTAGGAAGTCAGCCAATGGAAGCCAACTTTCTATACAACCAACTATCAAAGGCACTGGAACTCAATGATATTAATAAAGCTGAAAAAATCATAGCAAAACTTGAATATATGCCGGGATTCGATAGCGGCATACCTTTGCAATTTATGTTAAGTAAGAAAGCACATCTATGGGACTTACATGGTAAACCACCGAAACAAATTATTCCGATAATTGATGAAGCAATAGGAGAAACTTTCCAAAACGTTGATATAAATACTTTGGAGAGTAAAGTCTTAATACTGGAAGAGCCGGAACTTCTGCATACAAAGGCGAAAGTATATGTAAAAATGGGAGAACTGGATAGAGCGGTTAAGATACTTGAGCAAATGGTATCAGGCATGAAAAACGTTCCCGTAGCGGATGAATATAAAGAAAAGCAATATGCGCCGCTGCTTCTAACACTTTCAAATCTTCTCATTAAAACAGGTGATTACAGCAAGGTATTGGAAGTGTGTGACATAGGAGCCGAATACTCGGCTAAACAAAGACGAGGTCAAATGAATCCGGATTTTGAAGTTAACAGAGCGAAAGCTCTGTTTGCGTTAGACCGCACAGTGGAGTGCAAAGGGTCATTAAAGCAGGCGTACTTTGGCTATATGCTGTTGGGCGAAGTTGACAAAGCGCAAAATGTACTTACAATTGCGCAAAATAATTTCAATATTGAATTTAACTTATACGGTGTCGATAAAATCATCACATCACAACAAGGTCGTATTTCTTACTTACAAGAAGAGGCTATAAGCTGTAATAATCTAGGTGAAATGATTCGTATTTTGCGAGACAGAGCCAATCTTTCGCTCAGTCAACTTAGTGAAGGAATCTGCAATAAATCAACACTTATGCGTATTGAAAAGGGCGAACTAAATGTCAATTACTTCATTTTGGAAGCGATAATGCAAAGACTAGGACGTAATATATCCCAATACATAAATTTCTTCCTAAAGAGAGACGAGTTTATTGCGATACAACTGCGCGACAAAATTAATATATGTATCGCAGAGTGGCGATTTACAGAGGCATCTATTCTAATTAATGAGTTTGAAAAAAATAAAACTGTTCGAAAAACTAATGTTTTACGACAGTTTGTAGAAATGACAAGGGCTATTTTGCTAAATGGTGCAAACTCCGGATCTCATCCCGATTTTCCTGACATGTTATTAAATGCATTGAAGATTACTTACCCACAATTCGACGAATGTAAAATAGACAGATACTATTTTACATTTACTGAAGTTGCCATTATCAACCAATATGCGGGACATTTTGGCGAGATAGGCGATTTGAAGCGTTCAACAAGCATATATGATAGATTACGCCGCAATCTGAGCAACAAGATTTTTGACGAAGATGAAAAAACTCGACTTTTCTCAACCATTATGTTCAACTACTCGACAATGTTGGGAAGAATGGAAGATTATGAGGGCGCGTTGACAATTATTGATGAGGGAGAACGCTTTGAAAGAAACTTGGGATGCTTGATTCAATTACCCTCTTTTGCATACAACAAAGGATTCAACCTTTTTGAGTCAGGAAAAAAGGCTGAATGTATTCCTTATTTTGCATTGGCATATTACGGAACTTCACTTTTTGGAAAACATGGTCAAAACTCATATCTTGACACAATGAAAAAATGTGTGGAAAAGCGCCTTGGCTTTGTTTTCGCATAGCCCGAAAAATGTTAAAAGATTCTTTGCTATCACACAAAGAATCTTTTACATACATGTTATTGAATTTTGAAATACTCATCCACCATTTTATCCGTGATCAGTGTTAGTATTATCGCACTTATCGAGGGTGTTGTACAGGTAAATCGTTCATTGGTACAAAGCCTACAAATCGTGGATGCTGCACAGGCAAATCGTTGGTTGGGCTTATGCTTACAAGGTTTGTTTCACATACATTAGTATTAGGTGTTCTCCAGCCAGCCATAGCTGTAGACGATCCTGCAATAAGGAGTAGTGCGACAATTAGTAGACTTACAACTCTTTTTTTGATGTTTTTCATATTTGATAATTCTTCCTTTCATTTTGTGCTCAAACTATTTACTTTGATGAGCGTATTTGGTCTGGATCCTACAACTGTGCAAAAATTATCCCACACAACACCTACAACACTGCAATAGCAAGCACTTTAGCTTGTATGGGATAAAATTGTACACAAGTTAGTGTTGGATGCAAGTGCATTATATATTTACTCGAACAATAAATACAAGGCGAGGTACGCAACGACTCGTTGTGTACCTCGCCTTGTATTTAGATTTGGAAATATACTATATTATACGTACACTATATACACGATACACAGGTTAGCCCCCTTTAACAGACCGCTATAATCAGCGGTTACCTGGAAAGAATCTTCAACAGATCCGGCATTCTTAATGCGGTAACGGGAATGATTTCACCATTTATCAGCTCAATCTTTTTCTTCGCCTTATCAACATGCCTAATCTTTTTTGGATTCACCACAAAGGACCTGTGACAGGTGAAAAACTCCGGAGCAGACGCTACAACATCATTAAGTGTACCACGAAAATCAATCTCACCGGTATCAGTATGCAAAATCAACTTATGGGGCATGTTTACATGTGTTTCAAAATATAAAATTTCATCATAAGGAATATTCCAGATACTGGCACCGGTATTGACAACAAAATACTTACGAAGAGAATGTTTGCCGTCCAAATAACGTTGATAAGCCATTTGTATACAGTCCTTGATGCTTGCTTCCATCTTTTTTGGATCATCCTTGATAATATATTCCAACGCTTCAACCTTATGGATAAAAACCAAGTGTACCATTTCGGAATGTGTGGTAACGAAAACAATTGTTGCAGAAATATCGATTTCACGAATTTTAGCACCAAGCTCAATACCATTCATCTCATGTTGCAATTCTACATCAAGAAAATATAATGCACCCCTGATAGGACTCCTTTCTATGTAGTCCAGAAGAGTTGTCGGGTTACCAAAAGATACTGCAAACCCAACACTATAATCTTCTTTTATAACGACCTTGTTAACAAAACGCTCAATTAATTCACGCTGTTCAGGTCTATCTTCGCAAATGAGTATGTGTAACATAAATATGACCTCCTATCTTCCGTTTCGTCATTCTGCGGGTCATCGCAGAATCCAAGAACTCTGTACTTACTAGATTCTGCGACTTCGCGCAGAATGACATTAGCTTTTCGTAGGCTGTTTGCTTCTATTCTCCAATTAAAATTTTTTGAGTAAAGTTGCCACCTGAAATATTTGATTGCAGAGCTGTTTCCGGATGTAAGTTCAATAGCTCAGAGAGATTACTAAGCCCCAGCCCGCGACCATTAGCTTTGGTAGAAAATCCCTGTTGTCTTAGCTGCGAATATGGTGGCAGATTTGGCAAACAAGTGTTTTGCACAACGAAAACGACAGAGCTTTTATCCTTATAGCAAGCAACTGACAATTTTCCACTTTGTAACTCCATTAAAGCCTCAACAGCATTATCTAGAATGGTACCGAGCATGCGTACAAGAATTACCGAATCCGCAGGAATATGGTTAATCTCCTCGTACACATCAATAGTGACGGAAATATCAGCGCTTATATTCTGCGCATATATTAACTTTTCAGTTAACAAAATTTTGATTTCAGGGCATTTAATTTTCCCTAAGTTCTCCAATGTGAATGTATCATCACTTATGACAATGGTAGAAGCAGCGTTCACCTTTGGCATATATCGTTTTAGTCCATCAAAATCATCTTCCATAATAAAGCCGTTAATAGATAACAAGATGTTTTGATAATCATGTTTAAACTTCCGTATTAGACTCTGTTGCATCTCTATTTGCCTGACATATTGATCTTGGGCTACCTGTTCTGCCAGCTTTTTTTGTAGAGCGGTTCGCTGGCGTAATAATGCTATATAAAACACTATGCAAAAGGCAACACCGATAATAGCGAATAATATAGGCAGGATGCTCAAAACAAGGGTTCTAAAATTTTCTATGATGAAATGACTAGTATTAATCATCATCCATACAAGAATATAGGAAACAGTAGAGTACACGGCAAATATTCCTTTGTGTTATTTGTAACAATTGTCAATGACTGGGAAAACGTGAAAGGTGTAAATTTAAGAATAATTTAGAGGTTATGTATGAATAAACTAAGAATAACGTCGTAAAATACGACATATTAGTCTTGAAATGCACGTTGTAAAGCAATACAACTGAAGAAGTAGAAGTCTTATACTGAACACTGATTGAACATTAGATAAGATTTTCGAGAATATTATTCGTCTGGTGAGGCGGATGACGCGGCCTTACTATCGTAAGGCAAGGAGGAAAACGATGCCAGACGGAAAATATTACGAAAAGATGCCTACTCTTTATATTGGTGTTTAGTATTATACTCAAGCTCTATATCTAATCAGGGTTGTGCAGATGGCAGGTAGGATTAGTATTAATATAGCAAATATAGCAAAAGCCCCTAAGTATCTTATTGATTACTTTGGGGCTTTTTTTACACACATTTCAGGACTGAAATTTTGTATTTCGTGACATTTTGATTAAAAAAAAAGGTTGCTCGACTAATATGTGATAGAGGCACTTACAGAGTGAATGATTTCGAAGATATTTATTACAAAACATTAATTATGACAAATGTTAAAGGAGGTCTTATATGTCAGCTACATCAGCAAAAAACCAATCAGTACCTCCAAGAGTGGTATCAATACAACTAGAGAACGGACAGTACACTGTTCGCCCTCAAAAGCTGGTGTCCCCTCCGTCATCAAACTATGTGGAATCCCAAATTGATGAAATAAAGAAGTTTGCAACGATACGCACAGATGATGAACGACGCGCACAGGCACTTGAGGAAGCTCGACTTGCGGAACAAATGTTACGTGAAGAAGTCCGGATTGCCGAGTTGCACGCACGTGAGGAGCTACGTCTTGCCGAACAAAAAGCACGTGAAGAAGCCCAGCTTGCACAAATAAAAGAAGAAAGTGAAAACCTTACGCAAATGCGTGAGGAGTTTAATGAATATATAAAAGAGCAGCGGCAAAAGCTACAGAAAGATCGGACACAGTTCATCAATATGTTCCAAGAAGACCAAGAGGAGAACATGGAGCTGCAAGAAAAAACAGATAGCGACTTGCAAGCAAAAGATGAATCCACATCGTTATCAGAAATAGAAGAAGCAATCCCGACATCATTACAACCGACGATGCCTGAGCCGTTGCCGATAGATAAGCCCAAGTTTCATATAACAAATCGTGGCTACAATATGCAACAGGTGGATGCCTACATAGACAATCTACGTGCAAGTGGGATGCGACAGGTTCAAGTTAGCGAACAAATGTTTAAGTTGTATATAACGGAGATAGAAACACTAGGTCACATGGGAGGAAGTATACCCATAAAGCAACCCGAGGATGGAAGCATCTCATGGGAGCAGATTAGTTGGCTGATATCTCAGGCTTATAGCGATGTCACTCGAAATTCTGCACCTATTCCTGTGGTTGAAAGTACAACAGTCCAAGAATCGACATTGACACAGATACCAACACTAACACCCGTGCCTACATCGGCACCGGCATCGCCAGCGAAGCGGCGTGTGAAGGCATGGTCAATAATCAACGGAATTCTCTTTTATGGCTTCCTGGCTGCTCTTGTGTTCGCTGCATACATCTTTGGAACAAGCGATCCTACGGGACCGCCACAGGATATTTTTGGATTTTCACTAATGACTGTCCTAACCAGGAGTATGCAGGATGAAATCCCGCAAGACTCACTCATTATCACACGAAGAGTCGATCCGAATACGATACAAATCGGAGATGACATAACATATTTAAGACCGAATAATACGACGATTACACATAGGGTTGTAGATATTCGCCCCAATTATCAAAACTCCGGGCAACCTGGATTTCAGATGCAAGGCACAATGAATGCCGAACCTGACGCAGAAATCGTCGGAGCGGCAAATGTCGTAGGATTGGTGATATTCCATAGCTTGTTTTTTGGAAACGTCATTTTGTTCATCAGGGCAAACCTAATGCTAATCGGCATATTCACAGTGTTGACCATAGCTCTAATTATAGTGTTGCGCAGACTAATTTTCAACAAAAGTAAAGAACAGAGCGAGACAGCTATAACAGAGCGAGACAAGGGGAAAAACAAGCAACAAAGAAAAAAACAAACAGCATAAACCCCCATATCACTGTGGACTTGATTTGCAATTTACTAGCCCATAAACCCTAGCCACTAAATAAAGTAACCATCAGTCCTAGTGGCTTGTATCCTCTAAAAATTTACATTTTTGCGTAATACAGTGTTGTTCGTAAGTTAAGGAGCAATGGGTATTCGCCCCCATCACGCCTTGTCTTACGAAAAAAGTCACACAAAAATTTGTGAATATTTAGAGGATACAAGCCATCAGCACTGTGGTAGATAGATGAACCCATACTAAGCATTTTGAAAGGAGAGATTATGGAAAACAGAAAAATATTACGGGAGGAGGAGTTATATGAGGTCAGCAACCAACATGTCTAAGCGTTTAATATTATTGGGCGTTGCACTTGCAGTAGCAGTTGGGATTGTACTCACCGGCACATTTGCCTGGCAGAGTATCAATCAGCAGGCATTGAATCCAGCCTCAGGCGGTCCATTTTTGCCATTGCCTGACGATAGTGCCGGCGGTCGCTTGCATGATGACTATGAAGTCGTTGATGACTGGTATCCGGGTCGAACAGCGAATAAAGATGTGTATATCGAGAACTTCGGTTTACCGGCAGATGGTGAATTTGAGGGTGATGAACCGATCTTCGTTCGTATCCGACTTTATGAGTTCATGGCGTTTCGCGACGATCCGTGGCCGAGCGGAATCGGACATGAGGTTAATCAGATAAGAGATGAAGATGATTTTATTGAATATGAATATCGACCCCTTGTGACCGGTGCGGTTTTAAGTAATCCCGGAACTTGGAATCCACGCCTACCCTTCGGTGCACGTGAAGGTGCGCGTATCCGATATCAGCTTGAAAATGAACTGGAAGCATTACGAGCAATACCAGTAGCAGATCGCACACCACAACAAGTACACGATTTGGAGTATAAGGAACGTGATCTCATCCACCTTAATTGGTATGAGAACTCAGCAGAGTTTGTGTATCATTGGTTGTGGGAGATGGGTGGTCAGAAATATTTCATGCCAACCTTCAACCGTGACCCAAACTGCAATATGAGCGATGTCAAGGGTGCGGCAGTTGACCCTCGTGACCCGAATCGCACCAGCAACCAAACAGTATGGGACGGTATCACAATGCCATGGGATGGTGTAAACCAGGATCGTTTCCCTGCCGAGGCAGGAGAAGAAGATTTCTGGGAAAACAATCCATATTGGGAAGCTCGTGAAAGACAACCGGATAGCACTCTTGCGACAAATCGCACCATACATGAAGCACGCCCGACGCTGTACGCTGAGATTACGACGATGGCCACGTGGACAGCTATGAGCGACGCACAAAAAGACGCATTTGTAGGTTGGGTCATAGACAGGGATGGCTGGGCATATTGGTCACAACCTCTCATGCCGGGAGATGCGACAGGGCTTTTGCTCTCCAGCATTACTTTACAGACCTACCAGAGTGAGTATTGGTACTACGCAATCTTTATTGATGCAGAGATGGCAACCGCCGACTACTGGAACGTAGGTTCCGCTCACTGGTGGAATAATGTCACAGACGACTACGGCGATCACGGAGCCGTTGACGGCTGGTTCAATGCGGACAATATAGCCAGAGGACGCGCGCCGTCAGAGGCTGCGACCGCAATGATGATGCGTATAACTGAACCACATCGTACCCCAGCGGAGGGTGCACCAGCAGAGTTATATCAGGAAGCTGAAGAAGCCCAAGGATAGAAAAACAGCATCCCCGATGTCCCGCGACAAACGCAATGCAATTACAGTCATTGAACTGTTTATATATTTGCATAATAAAAAACAAAAACAAAAAGGAGTATTAACATCAATGTTAAAAAACAAAAGAATTAGCAAAATAGTTGCAGCCGTACTCATACTTGCAATGATTGCGACAGGCACATTCGCTTGGTCGTCCATCAATCAGCAAGCTCTAAACCCTGCTCATGGCCACACCACATTTTTCGATGTGCCACTGGTCGGCGGTGGTCGTCTGCATGACCACTTTCAAGTTGTAGAAGATTGGACACATGAAGAACAAGTCAACAAAGACATCTTTGTTGAAAACTTCAGAGGATCCTATGGTTGGGATCCAGCTCATGGTACAAACGGCGGTTTCCGTCCGATTACCGAAATGACTGGAGGTCATTCGAATTTCCCTGGCCCACGTTTTGACCGCATCCCGAACCCTGACTGGACCGCCGGCGACGATCCAGAGGATGAGTTCATAATGGCTTTAGCAGCACCCATATTTGCACGCATTCGCCTGACAGAATTCATGATGATTAACGGTGCCCCACTTGTTGATGATACATATTATGATCGCTTTGAAACATGGACACCAGGTCTTCTAAGACAAGTAGCCGATGACGGCACTGATGGCAATGCAACAAACGCAGAAGACCCACTATATGCATTCTGGAACTGGGGTATTGGTGGAGATAGCGTAGCTTACATCCCAACATTTAACCGCAATCCTGATAGTCGCGAAACTGATACACGCGGTGCAGCGATTGACCCGAACTGGAGCGACAATGATGACACTGCAATACCACATGATCACGCATCCACACTTTCTACACGTCGCGCAGTAGAGCGTCAATGGATTCGCGAAGGCACACACGTAGACCCACCAACGAATCACCCACTTTCACCTGCAGCTCCTAACGAGTGGCGCTTCCCGGCAGAAGCCGGCGGTGTATCTGGTGCATCTTGGAACCAAGGAAACCACGTAGCACCTACACACAATGGAGAAGACTGGTCTAGAACTGGAGCGGCAATTGCCCCAGTTATGCAAAATCAACGTACCGGCGCAGCAAATGCAATGCCTAACTCACAGGGTGTTATTTCATATGCAATATGGGGCGGACGCGTTGCTACATTTGAAGCGACCCTGACAGATACTACTGTAGTAGATTTAGCAGCAACAGCGCAAGAAACAGATGAGTTTGGAATAGAAACAGACGAAGCACGAGACGCAAGACTAGCACTTGAAGGTGCTCAAATTTGGGGCAACTTCTGGATCGTAGACAGCGATGGTTGGGCAACTTGGGCACGACCAATACCTGCAGGTTCATCCAGTGGTCTATTACTTGACTACATCATGCTATATGACTACTACGAAACCCTCATTGCTGACCGTAATAACCGTGACATCGAGTGGTGGTATGGTATCCATGTTACTTCTGAAATGGCATCAGCAAGTCACTGGGCGGATATGATCGATGGTCCACGTGGCATGACAAATCAAGGACGTAACATCATGTCCTCACTCACAGGCGTACCTGCACCTGGATATCAATTGGTTGATCTTCCAGCAGAACTCACAGTAACCGTGACAGTTGGCGAATCTGTGCGCGTAACAGCACCAGCAGGCATGACTGTAACAACTCATACTGTGACCGATGCAGCTATCGCTACTGTATTAGAAACGCCAGCTCGTTGGACAGTAACAGGCGTAGCAGATGGAACAACAGTTGCACATTTCTATAATGGCGCAACTCGTGTTGCCACACTAAACATAATCGTTGAACCAATAGTAACTCCACCGGTAGAGTATGCAATAACTTGGAATGCAAACGGCGCAGGCGTAACAGGTATGCCGACTGAACCAGTATTGGCAGAAGCAGGTTCAAGATTTGTAATGCCTGCAGCTCCTGAACGTCCGGAATATGTATTCCTAGGTTGGGCGACAACAATACCGGTTAATGTTGCAGATTTAATGCAGCCAGGTGCACAATCTCCTGTAATAAACGGACCGACTGAGTTCTTCGCAGTTTGGGGAAGCGATGATTATCTCAACGTGAACTTTGTACTGGGTACACCACCAGCTAATGTAAACCAATCAACTGCACCGACAACACTTCGCGTTACAAGTGGCGCAACAGTAGCCGCACCTGCAGCACCGACACGTACATTCACTGGCACACCAGCGCAAACTCACGGATTCCAAGGCTGGTACACAGCACCAACGGGCGGCGTGCCATTCGTATTCGGCACCGGTGGTACTCAAATCACTGCCAACACCAATGTCTATGCACGCTGGAATATCCCAACACGTGCTCCAATTGTAGTCCCAGACACTGACCTATTTGATGCTCACAATACATGGAGTATTATTGGTACGCTGAACCTTCCAGTGGCAAACCCTGATACGTACATAGCTTCTCGTCATGCCGGCTCAGTTGGCTCTGTGCCACTGACAGATATTTTCCCTGCTGGAACTGACCTTACAGGCTTGACTGTCACTCCGGTCAACCCTCAATTTGAGCCGTTTTGGTCTATCGGAACAAACAGAACCGGCGAGCTAGCCGTTTTGTATGACTTCATGTGGACAAGAAATCAACTTTTTGGATATTTGATAGAATGGGCACCGATTGACTCGGCCAATGTAAACTTTTACATCCCCGTGGATATAGTTCTTAGATTACCGAATGGTTCAGAGGTTGAGATGACTGTCCAAACAAGAATGTATGGTCTACTGATAAATATTGCGCTTTAAGTTTAGTGGCAGAGCAAGGGGTCTAACCCCTTGCTGTTGCCCCCAATTCCTCAAATAGCAAAGTTTGAAAGATTTTAACAAAACTCAACAAAGAAAGGTAAAAATAAATGAAAACCAGAAAAAGCAAAAGATTATTGACTTTGGGTTTGGCTGTTCTGCTCATAATAGGCGCCGTTATTGGGTACACCCTTGCGGACACAAGCGGACAACCACGCATCGAAGTCACACTCACCAATCCATCCGGCGCGACAGAAATCGTAGTCGGCGGACATGCAGACGTTGCTGCGCTTGGTAGAGGTGAACATATCATTAGTAATGCTAGTCTCGCGAGAACAGAAGATGTTCAGGTAGCAATTATACCTGGTCTTATGTACCAAACAGGCATACGTACAATCGGCTTAAATCCCGGACTGGTGACTGCGTCTTGGGGAAACACTAGTGGATTTGTAGCCAACGTAAACTATCACGTAATTGACCCTGCAAACATCGCATGGTACAGCCTGCCGGCTAACGCATTACAACAAGTGCGACGTGACCAGCAAAATGTCGCTATTGACCTACTTGCCCGTAACGGCAACAATGACCCGGTCAACATTAATGATCACATTGAATGGGAATCCATGAGTAGCGTCGTGACTCTCAATGCAAACAACACATTCAATACAGCCGATGAAAACGGTTTTGCACTATTGCGCGGTACATTCACCGACCAATGGGGTGTGAATCAAACCATTTTCCTCTTTGTAAATGTAGACGACAGACCTGAAATCGTCAGCATTCCTCCACAATATTTCATTTACGTTGAAACACGTTACGTCTACGTCGAAGGCGAGGCGGTTGAACACCGTATCTATGTCGAAGTCGACAGCAATGGCGTCCCATACATACCAACACGCTACTACATCATTGTAGAAGGCGAACCTATCCGCGTTTACATCGACAGTGATGGCAACTTTACTACTGATCCAGACGCTGTAAATTGTCCAAACTGTGCTGCGCATCTTCTCGAAATCGAAAGATTAATCAGAGAACTTGCCGATGCTGAGGGCAGAATTACAACCCTCGAAAACGACATCATTCGCTACAGAAACCAAATTACAGAACTCGAAAATGACATCATTTACTACAGAAATAGAATTACAGAACTCGAAAACGATATTGTTCGTTACAGAGATCGGATTACAGAGCTTGAAGGTGATGTCGAGTATCGTGACAACCTGATTAGAGAATACAGAGATCGAATTACAGAACTTGAAGGACAAGTCACGTATCGCGATAATCTAATCACTGAATACAGAGATCGAATTACAGAACTTGAAGGACAAGTCACGTACCGTGATGTCCTAATCACCGAATACAGAGATCGTATTGTATATTTGGAAAATACTATCTATGTTCTGATCAATGCAGCTTGCGAAAATCCATGGTGCGAATGGGATACCATTGTACAAGATGGTGGCAATTTCTTCATCCGTACAACAGCACGTTATAATAGTCGTGCAATATATGCTCTGCTTGATGATACAGGTCACCTTGTACATCCCGTACAGTTCTTCTTGCTAAATCCGCGTACTCCAATATTCCCTGTCTACCCGGATGGATGGACTATAGACCCTGTCACTGAGCATACTGTAGCATTTAATATGCATGGCGGAACACCGCAGGTAGCACAACAGACAGTCAATCGCGGTGCGCTGGTAACAGAGCCAGCAGTCCCAACCAGAACAAACTACACGTTCGGCGGTTGGTGGACTGCTGCCACGGGCGGAACACAATGGAACTTTGCAACTTCTACAGTTACAGAGAACATGACACTCCACGCACGTTGGGCAGCGACTCCACGTACTGTAACATTCAATATGCATGGTGGTACTCCACAAGTTCCACAACAGACAGTAAATCATGGTGCACTAGCGACTGAACCTACAGCACCAACCAGAGCAAACTACACTTTCCGCGGCTGGTGGACTGAACAAACCGGAGGTACTCAGTGGAACTTTGCAACCTCAACAATTACAGCAGATACTACACTCCATGCACGTTGGACACCAGCTGCACTTACCGTGCATCCAACATTACCCGGGCGTGTTGTTGACGAAAATGGCAATGTGTGGCGTATACTACCGGGATCGCCTGCATCGAATTCGGAAGGTTTAACCATGATTATCCTAGATGGTGTCATAGGGGCAGGCCTTAGTTATAACGACAGAAATGTAGTCATGAACACAATGTGGGGACGGATCCCACAGAGTTTGAGAGACGCGGCACGTCCCGTTATCGGCACACCGTCACACACTGCGACCGGAACGGCCTCAATGACAACGGGTGCACCGAGCGACTTTTTAAGCGCACCAGGTGCGGCAGGAACAGCAACAACTGTAGCAAATGCCCTATTTTTGCCATCACATCATGAGATAGATACTTGGGGTTCGGGCGACAATCTTGCTTACCACGAGGGTACTACAGAATTAGCATCATGGATGACGCGCTCCCAATTTACACCGACGTCTGTGTGGATGTGGCGTATTCCTGTAACAGGTGCCCCGACTCATGGCTGGGGTTCGGTTCAGTTGCCCTCTGAAGCTGCGATTCGTGGTTTCCGTCCAGCTTTGTGGGTAGAACTGTAATCTCAAAATCTTTAAATCTGAAACAGCGACAAGGGGACGGTTCATCTATCCTGAACATCAAAAAGCTAGTAAAAAGCCCAAGTGGTCACTGTGAGCACTTGGGGAAGGGCCAGGGACAACCCCCGGCGCTACGCGCCACCCCCTTCATGCGTGAAGGGGGCTGGGGAATCCCGTCATCTCGCGGAATTCCGCAACACGCAAAAAGTGGTTTTGCCCCAATGAAGCAGGGAAGCAGGGAAGCAGGGGGACGGTTCTTCTGCTTCACTCAGGAGATACAAAGACGGTTAACATGTCCTGAACAGCGAATGACCCCTGTAGGGACAAACTGCGTTCGTCCGCTAGTCCACAACAAAGGTTAAAACCTAGCAATTACTAGACAAAGTAGTAATCATCAGCGCAATTTATATTGACAATTGAATAAAAATTATGTTAAGATGCAAGCAGTCGGGTGGTCTCATGTGTAAGATGATGGTCGCTCCTCGAATCATAGTGATTGATAGAAGCGCCATGCCTTAACATTAAGGTGTGGCGCTTCTACCTATTGTAGTAGAAATAAGCCACGAACTGAACATCGGATAGAACCCAAAGAATAATTACGATGATTTCAATTACTATCATGCTCCTCCTTTCAGAGGAACAACCCAGTACAAAAGTACCAACCACCGATTGCACTAATACCATATCACAAAGTTCTTACACATATCAATACACGTTTGAAACCCAGAAATGTAGAAAAACCACACTTTGCAAAGCATGCAAAAGGGAAGCAGGGGGACGGTTCTTCTGCTTCACTCAGGGGACACAAAGACGGTTAACCTGTTCTAAACAACGAATAACCCCTGTAGGGACGAACTGCGTTCGTCCGCTAGTCCACAACAAAGGTTAAAACCTAGTGATTACTAGACAAAGCAGTAATCAGCGCAATTTATATTGACAATTGAATACAGTTTATGTTAAGGTGGAAGCAATCGAGTGGCTTCTTGCTAGGACGGCTGCTCCTCTAAATCGTGATGATTGATAGAAGCGCCATGCCTTAACATTAGGGTGTGGCGCTTCTACCTATTGTGGTAGAAATAAGCCACGAACTGAATAAACTGAACATCGGATAAGACGAGGAATATAATCGCGATGATTTCAATTACTATCATGCTCCTCCTTTCCGAGAAGCAACCCAGTACAAAATGTACTAGCCACCGATTGCTACAAAAATAATAGCATAAAACAATGCACAGAAAATACATCTTAAAGGGTACAAATAATCCTGTGTAGACAAATCACCCGGCACTGCGGTGCCACCCTCTTTACTAAAGAGGGCAAGGGACGGTTCATCTGTCCTGAACAGCGAATAGCCCCTTGCGTTCGTCCGCGAGTCTACAACATCCCGCGAATTCCGCAACACGCAAAAGTGGTTTGACCACAAATTGTGGTCAAACCACCAACAAAGATGAAAACCTAGTGATTACTAGACAAATCGAGTAAAATCAGCGCAATTTATATTGACAATTGAATAAAAATTATGTTAAGATGCAAGCAGTCGAGTGGCTTCTTGCTATGGATGGCCGCTCCTCTGATCTGTAGTAGTTGAAGAACGCCATGCCTTAACATTTAGGGTGTGGCGTTACTTCGTTTTACGGAAGAAATTGGCCACTAACTGCACAAACCGAACATCGGATAGAACGAGGAATATAATCGCGATGATCTCTACAATTATCATGCTCCTCCTTTCCGAGAAGCACCCATCAGCCACACCGACTGCTATCAAATAGTAGCACAAATAATATACATATAAATACATCCAAATGGGTATAAATAATCCTGTGTAGACAAATCACCCGGCACTGCGGTGCCACCCTCTTTACTAAAGAGGGCAAGGGGACGGTTCATCTGTCCTGTACAGCGAATGACCCCTGTAGGGGCGAACTGCCAGACCGCGTATTATGCAAAAAATGGTTGTTTATCATTTTGATAAACAACCACTAGGGAAGACATAAGGAACAATTAATCCGTTCCGGCAGCACAAAAAGTCCAAAATGAGCCTTTTCAAAGAAAAGTGAGAAAACTCAACAAATTGGAAGATGACATAACAGCTCCCTCGGTCATAAACGCACACGCAAAAGTGGCTGATATACAAAATGTACACCAACCACCGAAACGCAGAAAACCTAGTAATTACTAAACAAATCAGCAGAAATTATTTGACAATTGAATACAGTTTATGTTAAGATGCAGGCAATCGAGTGGTCTCATGCAGTGATGGTCGCTCCTCAATTCGATTTTAAGTCGATAGAAGCGCCATGCCTTGACATTAAGGTGTGGCGCTTCTACCTATTATAGTAGAAAAAAGCCACGAACTGAACATCGGATAGAACCCAAAGAATAATTACGATGATTTCAATTACTATCATGCTCCTCCTTTCAGAGGAACAACCCAGTACAAAATGTACCAACCACCGATTGCTACAAA
>Ga0123355_10007223_pt1 | contig 16599 bp, 8 predicted proteins | sample TergutEmb28metaG_3_FD_89872 | JGI IMG/M metagenome (GOLD analysis project Ga0123355, IMG submission 89872) | Embiratermes neotenicus P1 segment gut microbial communities from Petit-Saut dam, French Guiana - Emb289 P1 | ecosystem: Host-associated > Arthropoda: Insects > Digestive system > Gut ...
ATGACTAAACTCTAGGCACACCTGATGATGGCCACATAAAGGGCCGAAACATGTAGTGTTGTATTACACAAAGATAGATAAATATTGTTGTGTTGACTAAATATAGTGGTTTACACGTTAATACACTATTCAAATCATATCTCACAATGAATTTTCACAACAACAATACAAAGTGTAACATTCACAGCTGTACAGAAATTTGAAAACAAATTTGTGTGCCTTTCAGCAGTTGGCCTAAACATGTGTAACAATTCTGCACAGTAACATCTCTTACCTGCTTCTTATATTGACAGAAATTGTGTTGCAGTTTTAAGTGTAATACAGTTATTTTGATAATGCTTGCACAGAAATCTTGAGAATTATAACTGAGCTAAAGCAAGGGTTATAATTTAATAGGCTGTTCAACATACATTTATCAATAATAATAAAAGAAATTATCAGGCAAGATTAAAATAATTATATTGTAGCAATGACAGTCACTGTTATATGAGAGTGGTGAAATTAAAATTAACTTAATGATTTTAAAGACATTTTCATTACACTGTGAAAAGAGTGTGGACTGAATCCTTGTGGTTCAGAACAGGGTCCATTTACAGGCTTGGGTACTATCCTCCTGCAAAAGGACTATGCTCCATGGACTATTACTTATGGGAGTAAAAAAAAATTGTATGAGCATAACAACCTAAATAAACAGAGAAGACAGAATGTGGTACAAATCATTAACTTCAGTAAATGTGACATATTTCTGTGTGATGGATTTATTTTAACTCTCACTCAAAATGATAGTGAAGGTGTGCTATTAGGAACAGAGAAGGAGTTTTAGTAGTAACTCTCAGTACCAAATTTCATGGAAATCAGTTTACATGTGTTATGACTGTTATGTGTTCAATTACTGAATTAAAGCAAGAACAGCAGAAGTGGGTAGCAAGGATAAAGTGTCTGGCACTTTTTGCTAAGATCGTGTTTTATCAACACATTTGTAAAATTGTGTTGCTGTGCTTTGTTTCAGCTGACTTCAATGGAACTGCAGGGATTCTATGGTCATGAGACAGACAGTTCAAGGTGGGAAGAAATATTTACATTCGATTTATAATCAGCAAACTCTGCTTTTGTGGTGCATTTTTGCATGCATTTCTGTGTGCTCATGTTTTGAATCAACCCTTCTCCTGTTCTTTTGCATACAGTTGTCTGAATTAATTAGGCATGACATGGCATGAACTTTCTTAAGTACATGAGACTGTGCCAAAATAAGAAATTTCTTATTTTGACACAAGAGATGTTGCAAATGTACAAAATTCTGTTTGCTGTTTGTGCACACTGCATACTTCAAGCATTGTCAGACCACCTCTCAGACAGCAGTATGGCATGGGTGTTATTCATGGTTCATGATTTTGCTTTGATATATGAGTAAATACGTAAAAGATAATATTATTTATATATAATATTTTTTATATATATTTATTACTTGACTGATGAATGATTTCATTCACTCAAATGTCAAACATTGTCTCTTATGTTAGCTTGTATTTTCAATGGTAATAATATATTACAACCGAAAGACACATTTTCTTGATTTTAAACTTAATTGAAAGCTTGCAAGCATCAAATATGTTTCTTTAACCTTGAAAGTATCAGGTGGCATGTTAAAACCACCGGTGAAGGGATTACAGGAAGTTGGAGGGGAAAAATATTAACTAGAACCTAATTCACCTATAAAACACAGTAAATTTTAACCTGATTTCATTTCTTCTCATTTTGGTGATCAGCCTGTCAAATGGGGAGGCAAGTTCTGGGTCTCAGCATGGGCTTGGGAAGCAGGGTTTGCCCTTCCTCCTGCATTCGAGCAAACCAAGCACCACGCCGACTCTCAAGTTCCACAACCACTTCCCTCCGGACACACCTGGGTAAGAGGATGCACTCTGTCTATCCTATCCTCGCATGGCAGCTTTTTGCACTATTCTTTGCTACACTAAAGAATATCAATGAGTGTGACATTGTAATGTTCTTGCATCAAAATATGGGCTGGGATAAGTGCAGTTTTTCAAATTTGGTTGTATTTTGGCTTCAGGTTTTTAAGGCAAGAGACGTCTGTTAGCAGAACAAGGAAATATGATCAAATCAAAAGAAATATGTAATTTTGGTGCATTGTACAATTGTTCATACACCTGTCATGTCACCTTATGGCACAGAGACTAATCATCTAGAAACAATCTTTATGTTCTGAATTTGCAATGCACTTTCGGTTTTTATTTTTTAGTTTTTTATTTTTATTTATATTTCTATTAATTTTTAATTTTTTTATTATAATCAACAAATGCACAATTATATTATAAAAGTATATATCACAACAATCTCTTTGTGTAGTCTTTAGGTTTATCATTGTAAGACCATCAGAAACCTTACATATATTGAACTATGTCACATGGTGTTAGTACAGTTGCAGATGGTTAGTCTAAGCTTTTAGTTCCCTGTTATGTAGCAGTTTTACTTATTTAAAATTCTAATAAAAAGTTAGACAACTGGTATACGTTTTGTTTGATGTGTGTGAGCAACAAAAAAAATTGAAACTAGCATAGAATAACAAAAAAACATAAACACATTCTACTGATAATTATAAGCCTGCATCATACCGTTTACTACCATAATCATGTGTGTAAGAATAATACATGTAATTACAATAGTCATAATTTTTTTTTACCAAACACCAAATTGATATTGGCACATTTATTGACACACCCCCTTAGCAACAGCCTGTCCAATGCCATCACATATCTCTCATTTCAGTAAAGTGTATGAGACTAAAAGCCTTTGCAGGCTGACTTATTCGGACCTTATTTATATTTCATCCTGTGGTAAAAAGTTGCAATTACCACATCTCTGCCATAATGCTACTGCTACACAATACCCACATTGAAAACTATTCAGTTGTTCTAATTGCCCTTATATTTACAAAATTGATGCAGTTTTCTTTGAGGAACAATTTTCCTTAACATTTTGGAAGTTATTTTCTTATGTGCAGTGGCATTGCATTAATTCAAGATGAAAATATTATGAAGGATGGAATAAGGATAGGTTATAAAGTAACCCACCTAAATCACACATTCAGATCTGCTATCAAAATTCCTTTTTATATGTCAGTTAATGCTATCCATGTCTTCTTCTGACATGCAGAATGTTACCAAATCAAACAACTGCACAGGATACAAATGAAGGAAGCCCAGAACTGGGCTTGATTATTTTCTTTTGGGCTATTACTGCAGAGAAAATTATGCTGACATTAACTTTCCCTGCATCCACCCAATTCCTTGCATTATTTGTTACTGCGGTCTCTTATTAGACTATCACAAAACTATGTCATATCATTGACACATATGTTATGTTTAATAACTATCTGACCATCACATTCTTTGATTTACATGTCTGGCTGAGGATTGTGTTTCATTTTTACAGTGATAAGAAGGATGGAATTATTGACAGTGCAAACCTCTCAACAGACGGCACAGTTTTTTCAAGTCCACCAATAAAGAGGGCAAAAATGATGGCAGCACCATCACTTAACGAACGGGTGATGCTCTACGTCCGGCAGGAAACGGATGACGTGTATACACCACTGCATGTTGTTCCTCCTACTACACAGGGGCTACTCAATGCGGTTAGTGCATAATTATACTAAAATATTTCCTGAGGTTGTACAGTTTTTCTTGCATTCTAGATAAATTATTCCTTTTATCTTCATATGATGCACATCATTAATGAGCTTTCATTTGACATTCTTAGGTTAAGGATGTAATACTTTTTATTTCCATAAAATATCTGCAAACAATGCAGCACAAAACTTCATTACAATATAAAACTCTTAGGACGTAAGCAAAAATAATAAGTGGAGAAGTATGCAGAACAACACTGGCAGAGATAATGTTTGCGTACATTTTGTTTTATTCCAGTAGTTAATCATATTTATGCACAGCCATATTCAGGAACTCATACAAATGCAAACTGTAATTTAATGCAGGCAGTCAGCTATAAACTTCCACACATTCGGATGTTTACTGAAACAAAATTATCAGACCATCTATTATGAATTTATTTTTCCCCACTATTTGAAAAATTGTGACTCTATCATTATAGGAAGTCCCAGTGTTACAAGCTGCAATTCTTAATAGTAAAGGCAAGACACTTATGTTTGAGGGAAGGAGACTTCATTGTTTGTTCATATCTTTTGAACACAAAGACTTGGTTTAATTTAATCACATATGAATGTGTGTAAATTCATGAAACACTTCCAAATTTTTGGGATACTAATACATTACATCCACAAAGCTACATACTTACAGGATCTAAGAGTTCTGCCATTCCTCAGGTTTTGTTAGTAGCTGTTATCTCTGGTCTCAGCATGGCAGCTATCACAGAAGCTTCATCACATGAAAGCCTGCCTTAGAGTCCACATTTGTCCTGCTCTTTGGCTTACCTGATTGCATAGAAGTGGCTCCAAGTGCTAACCTCTACTTGCAAACAGGCCTCACACCTGTTGAAAATATTTCTTATTAAATGGCACAGTTCTTATCTCAAAATATTGGCAATTACTCTTAGAATAACATATTTAAATTCTGGCAAAGAATGTAAATATTTTACAGAATTTGTTCTGCAGTTTTCCTACAAATGACAATTGGATTCCAATGTGGAGATCAAAGATAATTGTCCAAAGAAATATGTCAGAATTAGCAGAATGTAATGTTATGAATTTACTGTTTATTCAAACAATTGAGAACCTTTGATTTTGCTCACATAGCCCAAATGCCAGACTGCAACAGCATGCCCAGGAAATCATGAACTGAAAGTGATGTACTGGAACACCAACATCTCTTACTCTAGCTGTTTACAGTCCTATTTAATGTAATCTGTGCCTCATCCAAGAAAGACATCTGTTCCAGACCAAGAAATGCATTGGTTAGCAATTCTTCAAACAACCAGCAATACTGTCTTCTTGCTCCCCATTATAGAGGTGTTGTATGGCTCTATTGTGTACAGGTGTAGTTCTGAAACTTCTGTTGCCATGAGAGATGAGGATTTTGACACCCCACTTCAGTTAGAACACAACATTTTCATAATATATTAATGTCCAGCCTTGTATATTCCAGCTCATATTTCAGCTCATATTTCCCTTTGATCAGTAAAGCGATTGGAGATACACTCTCTATGCTGTATTCAAAATATGTTAGGTAATTTGCAAAGTAACACGCAGTACAGTTTCTTACAGTGTGTTGAGAAGAGACAACAGTACATTGCACATTTATAACATAATCTTCAACTGTGTAGAACTTATTTAGAGATAAATCAAAACAAGACTAAGGTTCTGTGATTCTTAAAGAATTATTCAATAGAGATCAGAGGTAACAATTATTTTTTGTGCCATTAGAGCTTCCTCAATATTTCCAAGTACTGTGAAATTCACCTGCAAAATTTGCAAATCCAAATGCAGTTGTTTACCCCAATTTCAGTTTCTGAGTATGGCTGTTGTTAATATCTAATGTTATTTCTTAATGAAAATAGTGCTACCAGCACCTTATTCCAGTAAAGGGTAAGTGTTTGCCTGCTTCTCCCTCTCATATATTTGCATGTGAGTGTGTGTGAGACTAACACCAGCAGAATTTGCATGTGTCTACAAGGTTTTATCATTGGGGAGCCAGTTATTGGCCTTGGCCAACTATATCATGCTCTGGAAAACAAATAGGAATGCACAGTAGAAAGATTCTCTTGATTTGTCTTTCATCCTCTCCGAGAAAATGTGAGGAAAGATTTAAAATTCCAAATTAAATGTGACAAACCAAAGTAGGTCCATCCTTTGAATTTGTCAAATCCTGTTGCCTAAAAATCAATACCAGTAACTATTAATCTGTTTTCCTTATTTTCCAGATTGAGAATAAGTACAAAATTTCTACTTCAAGCATTAGTAACTTGTATCGAAAAAACAAAAAAGGGTAAGTTTTGCCAGAAAAATTGTCTATTTGTTTTCCCCTTCGTAGTTAAGTTACTGTAACTTATAAAACAACGTCACAGAAAGAATATCCATAAGGAAAATGAACAACTATTCTTCAAGTAGAAATTTTGGACAAATAAGACTGACTAATAATTGTTTAACTTATTATTAGAAGAATAACAAAGCTTCTACTAACTATTTAACAAAGCATCTGCACTAATTATTTATACAGTAGGAAAATGACAGACTTCAGAGTAACATTTGGAGATCTGATATTCGGGCTTGTTCACATAATCAGCTGCTTATTTTGAATATATGAAAGAATGGCAGTATAATATTTTGACTTACAAGTAATGTGTCTCTAATCACAGTATTATTTACTGCTGTCCCCTTCATTTTCAGGATTATAGCCAAAATTGATGATGATATGCTCAAGTACTACTGTAATGAAGACCTCTTTCTTCTGGAGATAAAACAAGTGGAGGGGGATGATGCTTTTGAAGTAACACTCGTTGAACTGATGGATCATTAACAGCAGGACACAATGCTGCTGCATCTATATTAGTCTTTCATTGCAATGCCATGGAGGCAAAGTGTTTCAGTGCGTTTACACTGTTCATTTGAATGTAATTACTATTATATCATAATAATTATTGTTATTTTATGTTAGAGTGAAGATGAAATTATATGTTCTATTAAATTTATCATGTTTGTCCTCTAGTAAACCAGTGAATAAATGTGTTTTATTGATAACACTGAGTGTGATGGTTATTGTTTATATTTATTTTTTATACATTGAAACCAATATCAAAATAACTGTGTGTATGAGACTGGGTTCAGGAAATGGGCTCTGAACAGCATCGAGTGAGTGAATGGTGAGAGTGAACGAGCGTGTGTTCTGCATCTCCAGTGAGTGAGAATTAAACAAACTTCTACTGCATCAGTGTTGCCAAGATAAAAAGGACTAAATGACAACTAATGATGAAGCGAGAACCAACTGGGAGAAAAAACTTGAAACAGGGAGAAGGTTTAGCATAAATACAGCAGAGATTATGTATAAACATATATTCACACTTAAACCTGTCCTACTCGTAAAATTAGATTAACACCTGCTGCAATTCACTCTAAATTCTGCTAACTTTTTTTGGGGGGGTGATAAGGAACTGTAGAGTTGTAAGAATCAAATATAAGTTTTGTATTATACCTGTTGTGTTTTTAGTTTTAAAAGACCTGTTTCAGGGTTTGTTGATCTCAGAATGTCAGAGAACATTTGAAACAGCACAAATGAACATAACAAAGTGCTCCTCTCTGTTGATTTGTCAGGGAAAGACCTTGATTTGATGATATGAAATATGACAGAAGAGTGACAGCAGTTACATTTAGAGGCCATGTAAGACCTCCGCCAATACTGTGACTTGCAACATCCCACAACCTTCATGTTTATTTTTGGCTCAAAATAAGGCAATATACAACAAAGTTGTAACAAAGCCACTACATTCTTTCAGACTTGTGGCTTTGATATTTGCTTCTCACTTATAGTACATAACACTTGACAACCCACAGATGAAGCCAAAAACAGCCTGTTGCTCACTGTCATGGTATCTCACTAAGTTACATGTTCAAGCATTTCATATAAACAATGTACAGCTACAGGATAATTATAAACTATCCATTACCTTCAACACTAGAATGTGCTGAGAAGTGCATTGTAAATGCAGAAGAAGTTAGTATTTCAATGCAACATTCTGTCTGATAATAGAAGCCATATTGTTTGACTGCTTTATAATAAGACTAATTTTGTCTTCCAGTAATTATGTAATAATTTTTAGTAGAATATTGTTATTATCTTAGAAGATTTTTACTATACTAATAGGAAACCTTGTACTGGAATAAATTTGTACTATTATTACAAGTTTATTTTGACATACTTTGTAACAATAGCATACAATATTCATTGTGCTATAGCAATGGTTCATGTCTGCTACCAGTACAAAGGTCACTGTGATACACAAAAGACATCAACACTACTATCAGTGTGATAGTGTTTCAAGCTATCTGAAGTACCCATTTGATCCTAATAAGGAGGACATAAGGCCATAAAATGAGTACTTTAGAGTAAACCAGGTATGAAGCTCAATAAGAATAATCATACAGACATTGCATTTAATTTTTATAAAATTTTTATTACATGATTATGTTTGTTAAGAAGACATTAAAAACAAGGAAAATGAAGTTCATCTGGATATTTTGTATACATTTTAGAAAGACAAAACTGCATGTACATCCTTGCAAACAAACCCACTATGGTTGATTGTTGAGTACCTGAGTTTCTGTCATGTTTGTTTAGTAAGCTTTCATCCAATAGCATTTCAAGTAACAAACAAAAATAATCTTTCTCAGTGGGAGTACCAAGTATTTAAGAACAGTAACTATTTCACTTTTACAGCTTTCTATTTCATGGTATTAACTAACAGAAGACCTCATTATGTGCATTTCAAAAATAAAGATTACAGTACCATCATTTAAACATATATTTATATATTCTAGTGGTGATGGTGAAGATTGTTGTGAACAAGGCTGGTTTCCGAACTCCTCATTTATGTTTTATATGCATATAATAATACAAAAATTATGTGAGTGCATGTGTTTTGTATATTAATTGTGTGTGCCCTAATTTATTGATTAGTATTTTTGTTCCTCTTTGTGTTGCCCATTTTTTATTATTATTGTTACAGCCATTTTGATACATTTATAGTTTGCTTACGATATTTAGTATCAAGTATTTTCATGGGTAACATCAAGGACGCATTTGTATGTACTGTAATGTATCTCTCAAAAATATATTATTTAAGCTTACATTGAACTCATTCGTTGTAGTGTAGCTTCTTTGATAATAGTTTAAAATCTTAGATCTGTGCTTCTAGACTTGATGGAAGGGATTTTATCAAAACTGTATCACCTAATTTAATAATAGCCAACAATAAAACATAAGTGAAACTTGACTGCAATATTCATGTGCCAAAAAGTTCAAGTAGTTGTAGTAGGTTTAGGTTTGAAAAATAGACCACAGCATTACAAAATTCAACACAAAAATCTTGTTACGAAAAATACTGAATTTGTTTTCTTACTATCTGATTAAATTTTTGAGAGGTGCATTGCCACTAACCATTAATATTTGTACTGTTACAAAGTAATTTACTTTATTAACAACAGAAAGGAACTCTCCTAAGGTTTTTTATTTAATCACAATTCTTTGCAACTTTACAGAATTATGTGCCCTATATTGCTGGTTCTACTAGTAGTTTTCTATTTAGCAAACATTTATTAGTAGTGAAATTATAGAATTAATTACAACTCAGGATGTTGGAGGAAAGAAGATCTTTAGTACGCTGCATACACATAATTTATTTACAATGGAAACCTTTTCTTGCCAAACTGTGCCTCTAGCCTCTCAAATACATTCTATAGTTATCCAGCTTAAAAAGCTAAATTGTAATAGAAAATTAATTACAAAACACAGTGTAACTTATACTAACTGCAGTTATCAGTCTAAAATGGTATGTTTACAAAATTCAGCAACGTAAGCACAGGGGAGGCCAGAAATAAAAAGCAGCAATGGTGTGTATCATAGATTTAATCTGCTAAATCCTCCCATTTATGCAAGATATACTAGTTGCATAGAAAGTATTCCAACACAGGTAAAATACAGAGCATCCCAAGTTTCCCAAGCTAATAGAAATATAAGCTCACTTATGGAAAGTGAGTTTCCTGACAGGGGTCTTTCTTATCAGCACTGGAACTTGAAATTCCCACCCAGTCATGCTGTATCTCATACAGCTCAGTTCATGTGATAAACGTGTTCATGGCAAAACACCTCTGCAAAGGAAATAATGTAGCCAAAACTTTTGTAAAAAATTCCCTTGTCAACAGTGATATGTACAAGAATAGTCTACAGTTGAACTTGGTTATAACGTCATGAAAGGGCCTGCATAAATTGTGTCGTCATAAATGAGTGTCACTCTAAGTGAGGTGTAATATGAAAGTAAAGGAAAAATATTTTAAGACAAAATATATACCCGTAGGCATATTACCTAGATGTTTACTCCATTTTCCATTTTAAATTTAAATTTAAATTTAAAAAGAATAAAAATTACTCTTATGCAATTGTAAATTTCCATACAGGCTTATGCTAAAACATACAATTAAAATACAGGATAAACAAATATTATCATGAGGAGAGAACTGTTCACTGGAATATTTCATTTCTCTGTTGCTAAAACAGCTTCAGTGGCACCTCACAGATGTCACTTTTTTTCAGGCTTTTAAAATCATTCTATTCCCAGTCCTTGCCATTCAAACACACTAATAATTTGGGTTCTGTTTTCCAAGTAGTTTGGATTGTAGTCTTTATGATATCAAATTCCCAACACATGTCAGCTTTAATTTTCTCCATTTTATATTCTCGTATCACTTTAAATTTTCCTTCAGTGCCAAAACTTCCTTTTTCATCACTGTCGTCACCTTATCACTCTACCTGTCTTCTGTTTACTGCAGGAGTAGAAAAGTAGAGGACAACTTTATATGCAAAGTTCATTTACTTTTGGAATTTTTGTTCTTCCTGGATGTTAATATGGTGTATATTGGTAGTTAGTTATCAACATTTCAGGACAATGTCAAGCAGTCTAAAAATGTCAGTAACAAGCAAACTACACTGCATAACATCCCAGTTGAGTTAAAATCTAATTTGCAATGCATCAGAAGCCTGTAATCATGAATTACCATTACAATCATCATTTTCCAGGCTGGGACTTCATACAGCTATTGAATGAGTACAAGGAGAGAGTTATTTAATTCTCAAAATAGACTACTTGTTGGAAAATTGTATTGGAAGGGGCGATTGACAATGTTGTTATATCAGAGTTAAAGGCTTTTACTGTCTTTATAACTGAGTTCACATGTCCATAAGATGGAAGAATTTTCAAATCATAGGTTCACTGCTGGCCAAAAATAAAATATGACAATTTTTATTTTTCTCAGATGAGAGGTGGTTTTTATTAAGTAGGAATACAAACAGCCAAAATAAGTGATGGTTTAATGAAAATCCCCACACACTAAATTTAGTTGCTTCTACATCCTCTGAAAGTGTAATGAGTCTGGACACAAGCCAAGAGCCTGTGTGTTCCAAAGAAACAAATTCCAACCACTTTAATAAATGTATCAGAGAATTAACAGAAGAAGGTGAAATGTAAGGCAGTCCACTTTAATTGTAAGAACTGAAAGACACTTTTCAAAGTAAAATTCTCAGTGTTTCAACAGAAGAGACGTGTCATGTGTCAACAAATATTTTCAGAAAGTCTTCAAGTGCTGGAAGTCAGCACTTGAAGACTTTGCAATGAAATAAGGTAAGTTCAACGGTGGGGGAAAATTGGACTCTAAATTCTCGGTGGATCTAAGCTTTATATGCAACATGGCTCCTGCAGCAGCTGGTGTGGGGAGGGACAAGATTATTGAGATGCTCTGTAGTTATTTTATTTTTTACTTTTATCAGAAACAACATGCTTGGAGTATTAAATATTTTACTTTCTGTTTTGATAGTAGCAATGCTGTCTAGAACAAAACATTCCATTGCAGCTATGCCACTAGCATTGTTTTATGTTCATTTATGGAACTTTGTAGCACAAATATGAATTATTTGAAGTTTCAGAATGTTTAGAAGCATTTGCCTGAGCAGATACTGAACTACCACAGAGAAGATTTGTTATTAATAATAGTATGACCTAGAACCATCACTGGTATATGGATATATTAAATCATTTCCCTGTACAAATTCAAGTAACAAATAGCTACACTGTGTATTTTGGGATCTTCTTCAAAATAGTTATAATTGCTAGTTCTGAGTACATCACATGACAGCAAAGAATTAGTTTAGGTAAAAATACTTACTTGTATTAATGTAAATATCTCTACTTCTACTCACACCTCTTTTAATTTTAAAAATATAAAGAACAATGTGCCATCATGGCATAATGCAAGTCACGTTCAAGCAATGTGGAACAGAATTGTGATGATCATAGCTGCGAAGCAGCAAATAAATCAACATTCACCATGATCATGGTTTCTTTTTGTTATGAAAGACAATGTACAAACTGTTTTCATATGGGAATATAATTATTTTCTTTCAAAGAGTGTATCAAAAGCAATTAGTTGTATTAAGTGATTTGTCATTGACCAACAGTCATTTTCATTACATTTTTACATTTTATGACTTAGCTAGTGTAACAAACTCCATTTTTTCACTCTTGCCATTGCCAGAATATAATTAACAACTTTAAAGATCAAGCACATAAAAGTTTCCATGTGATAAAAAACAGAATGTTTGAAAAGTGTGTGCTGTGAATTTATTTGTTTTTGTGCATGTGACCCTCATAAACACATTTTCTTCATCCATTACAGAATCTGTACTTTATTAGAATACATGAAAAAATTAAGCTTCAGATAATTTGTCATACTTTTTGCATTACATGTAGTTGTATTATACGAACACTGTGTTTAGATTAAGGACCCATACCTTTGGCTCCACACAAATCAAATGATTTGGGTTAATTTCATATTATGAAGGACTCAATCAAATTGTAATTACATATTATGGTATTGTGGAAACCTTCGGTTGCTTTTTTATTATTATAGTTATTTTTTGTACCATGCATAGGTGCAAAATAAAAAAATGTGTATTTATGGTCTAAATTATTTTTAATCCCAAGACCCTACATGAAAGTTTCCTTTCCAAGTACCTTAAAAATTCTAGGATTTGGCCAGAACAAATTTTTGAGTCTAAGGCAAGTACAAGACTTTATGTACCTATGTTTAGTGTCAAATAAATCTGTAATATTCAGTATTAAAGCAACAGCCATTTACAGATGTGTGCTGTAGCTGTGTGTGTGACATGTTCATATTCTTTTAGAGTCACTGTTGGCTCAGTGCATTGATATCATGATCGGTAATAATGGCTCCAGTTACACTTGCTTTTGGTTGTCTGACCGGCTGTATCTTTGGAAACTTTTAAATAGAAGCAGTATTGAATACATTATTTACAGGTTTCTAATTGATGTAGGGTTGTAATGGTAGAAATTTCGTATTTTTTAAAACCATGTGATATCCATCATATAATTTTCAAAGGAAGATTCTGGGAAACATTTTCCACAGCTTGGTGATAAGTTGCAGTGAGTTGCAAGTATGTAGCTTGCCAGTCCATCTAACATTATAGTCTAATGATAATTTCCCAACTTACAGGCATGTCATAAACATGATTAACATTGAATTAGAATGTCCCTAACATCACAGCTCTTCGTCAGTCGCAATGTGTGTTACCAATGTTTTTTGCATATTGACACCGATTGAGGTGGTACAAAGTAGCACAATTTCATTATTCATGCTTTTGGCATCCTGAAAATGGACTGATATTTGCCTATAATACACATGAGAGTATACAGTAATTTTGAAAGCTGTAGCAATGCTGAAGAGAATCTCATCTGTTTTATATAAAGTGGTAGTGATGTGAATGTGAGGGAATGTAATGCAGTGATATTCTGAATGTGGTGGGTTCTGAAGTTACAGTTGGTTGTAGAGTGATACATTTGAACATCTGTAAGAGTGTGCAAGACACAGTCAGAACATCACCATATATGAGCAGACACAGTTATGCTTCTTTGCTTTTTGTATTTTCTGAAGAAGGGAAAAGGGAAGGGGTGTGTGTCTGTTCATATTTCAATGTTTTAACTGCAGCACACTGATTGTGGAGTATGCACATGATAGAGGACTGTCCAAGTCTGGTGCAGTGGCCTAAACCCGGCCTGACCAGACTGATGAGGTTCTTAACAGTATTTGCACATATCAGATTTGTATTCCCCCCCACCTAACTCCCCATGCTAACACCATTAGCACTGGTTTATAGAACATACCATACATTGACATACTGCATGTTCAATATTTCAGTAAGTAAGTAACTGGGTCCCATTGTGGATGTTGTGCTGACAAGCTGTATTGCTCCAGTCAGTAGCAATTATACATCTCAGAATTCGTATATTTGAAATTACCAATATGTACCAGATCTTGGTTGTAATGTAAAGTCACTCCTAAGTTGTCAGATTGTCAGACTTGCTTCTGCACTATTCATTTCTTAGATGTGGATGTCATTGACACTTGTATTATTGTTGCTTTTGCATTGGTTGTACTAGTTGCGTTATTTGTCAAAGAATAAACACCATACAAATGCAGCTGTCAGTGAAGACGTGTTGTAATACATCAATTTACAACTCATATCTCCATCATTTCCATTAAACTCGATTTTCTTTGAAGGGCTTAATTGAGTGTTACAGGTTTAAACCATGACGCCACAGAATTTATATAGAATATAATTAAAAAAAAAAAAAACACTGAGAAGCAGAGAAAATATTATACAATAAAGGTGTAGTACCTATTCTGAATAACATAAATTAAATAATTACACAGTTCAAATATATATATATATATATAATATATAAAACTATATAAAAGATAACATTTAAAATTACATTAAGATGAACAAGATAACATGAACAAAAGCTACATGCAAACTTGTTTATCTGTCCACATGTATTATCTATTGGAGTATTCCTGTAATCTATAAAAGGAGTATGAAGTGTAATATGTTTTGGGCTCCCTCTACTGGGCAAGATTCTGTGTATTTCCCAAGTGTGGAACAAAAACATGCTGTTCTGTACAGTGTCCTCTTCAGAATCACTCAAACTGAAATAACAGAAGTATAAATAAATATATATATATATATATATGTGTGTGTGTGTGTGAGCCGGCTAGCTCAGTCAGTATAACGACTGACTACAGGCTGGACGATCCGGGATTGAATCCCTGCGGGGACGAGATTTTCTGCCCGTCCAGACCGACCCTGGGGCCCACCCAGCCTCCTGTAAAATGGGCACCGGATCTTTCCCAGGGGTAAAGTGCGGCCGGGGCATGCTGCTGACCACTAATCCCTTTATAGTGCTGTGGTCATGGAAAAATAGAGTTATACTTCTACCCACACTCTGGGCCACACCAGGCCTGTAACAGGATCACTTTACCTTACATATATATATATATATATATATACATATAAGAACAAACTTGCTGCATTTGTCAGCATTCAGTCATGTCATGCAGACACTGCAAATAATTTAAACTCTGACCTTCTGCATGTTTTATTTCTTAGAATATTTTCAAATTCAACACAGCACTGAAACAAATGGGAATTAACAGTAAACACAAAATAAAGGACATGTGCAAGTTCACTTGAAGGCACAGGAAATATTATTGGGTTTGCATTAATTCATACAACATGTTTAACACAACTGTACAAATATTCAGCAGTCACATAAATATGATACAAATTGTAAGTTTTTTATTTGGCTTATATAATGCTTCTTTAGTGTGTGAAATTCATGTAGGTGTTTTGTGGCATTTACAAGGCATTGTGCTTAGCCTACATCTGCTTGCATTTTGTTTTCAGTAGCCTCCTTGTGTATGTGATTTAACATAACTCATAAAATGTGTTTTAGGGATGGTTACATATTGCATTTTTTTTTCTCCAAATAACCTTCACAGGTTTTACAGGATTATGAGTATTTATTTATTTATTTACTCAGCTGTGGCAGATAATGCTACTGTTTGGTTTTTTTCTATTTTTAGTACTGCAACTAAGCTTAAATGTCAAGTACTACTTTCACAGTCATTTTACCAAGATGGAGGCAAATTTCAGACAGGAAAGTTACACTTCTTGGAGAAAGAAAGAGAAATTGTTTATTCTCATCATTAAGTCATCTGTGAGTTAGCACTAGCTACTCTTGCCATAAATTATGACTTTGCTTTTTATTATAACCATACTTACACTTTTGCTTTGTAATATGTACTGTATTTATTTCCAAATGATGTAACTAATTGTAATAAACATTTTATTATGTAATTAATTTCATGTAATATGCCTCTTTTGTATGTTTTCATTTTCAGTAACAGTAAAATGTCATGTGCTTTGTCATTATTGTACCTATGTTTAAATTGTTACTATAAATGCAGTGTTCTGCAGTTGTGGGAAGTGAAACAGTTCTGATCAAGGGTGAATGTGTTCAGAAACTCTTCATTGTAAATATGATGATTCCTCTTCAGCCATTAGCACATGGAGTGACAATGAATGATGAACATCATGTAGAAAAATGAGGCTTGTTTGAAGCTACACCTGTGGTACAGAATGAGCACTACAGTCAGTTGGTTAGTTGCTATGACAAGTGGTTTTCTTCAGAATTGCTAGGCTGCTAGCACATTGGTGAACAGTGTCATGGTTTTTTACAGCATCATTCGTGTTCTGCACTTCAAGGTTTGTTGAGTAGACAAGTTCATTCATTCATTCATTCATTTATTTATATTCCATAGATCATACAGATGTGGAATTTGTCATCAGATATAACTATAAGCTATAAATAGTTTGTAATCAATATATGTATAGACAAGCATCAACTGTATACAATACAAAAACAATTTCAGATAGAATTTCATGTCATTATGGAACATAGGTTCGAGCCTTTTCTTACATATCA
>Ga0123355_10007224_pt1 | contig 16598 bp, 14 predicted proteins | sample TergutEmb28metaG_3_FD_89872 | JGI IMG/M metagenome (GOLD analysis project Ga0123355, IMG submission 89872) | Embiratermes neotenicus P1 segment gut microbial communities from Petit-Saut dam, French Guiana - Emb289 P1 | ecosystem: Host-associated > Arthropoda: Insects > Digestive system > Gut ...
CGCAAAATGATGTGAATCAGTATGGATGGATTGCAAATAGCAGTTTAACCAGTGACGATATGTTAGATGCAGTTGTTCCAGAAGCAATAATGCCAGATGCAATTGTTCCAGAAGCAGCAGTGCCAGATGAAATTGAATTAGAAGATGCAATTGTTTTTGAAGAAGCAGTGCCAGAGGTAGCTGTGCCAGAAACGACTATCCAAGAAGTAATAGCAATTAATCCCGTAAGCGCAGTAGCAACAGCTAGTCCTGTGAGTGCAGCAGCAACTGTAACAACAACAATGCGTCGCACGGGTGTAACAGTTATAGATAATGCGAATTTCCGTCGAGGTCCAGGCACAGCTCACGGAGTTATTCGTCAAATTTCGGTAAATACTAATGTGCGTATTACAGGTCGTCGCGGCACATGGTATCGTGTCGTTCACAGTGGAACGACTGGTTGGATAGCACGTACCAGTGTTCAAGAAACGCGCCAAACAGCAGTTGTTAGAGGCGATAATGCTCCAATAAGAGCAAATAATAATTCCAATTCCGGTATTTTAACACGGGCAGCACGAGGAACACGTGTTCTCGTTCAACAACGCACACCAAATTGGGCTCAGGTATCTGTTAATGGGAGATTAGGTTGGATTCATGTTAATAACCTAACAATCACAAATGGACGCAGACCTGGTAGAACAAGAGGAGAAGTAAATCTTCACGCAGCACCAAACGCATCTTCAACAGTAAACCGCAGATTGCCACGTAATCAAGAATTTATGGTTATACAAAGAACGACTAATGGCAATGGAGTGAATCAGGGCTGGACGCGAGTTTCAATCCGTCATGACGGTGGAATACAAAGAGGTTGGATCAGAACAAGTCAGGTAGAGCTTCGCGTGCAAACGCGCAGAACAAGAGGAACTGGAACAGTGCCTGTTAGAACAGGACCAAGCACTAATTTCAGTATTTCGCGAAGAATTAATACTAATGTACAAGTAACAGTTCTTGCTGAGTCTGGTTCGTGGTCACGTGTCAGGTTCACTCAAAATGGTGTCCGTCACTATGGATGGATTGCTAATAGCAGATTAACTAGAATTAATAGATTACCAGAAAGTGGGTCACCAGGAGGCACTTCTGGCAATAGAGGAGAAGCTGCTGCTAATCCAACATGGGGTGTAACTTATGGTACAGCGCAACTAAGAAGTGGTGCAGGCGGTAGCCATAGTGTTCTTCGTACCATTTCGAATCAGACACTAATTATTATTTCTCGGCGCTCAGGCGCATGGTTAAATGTAACATTTGAAGGACAAACAGGTTGGATACATGAAGATTCGGTTCGGGTTGCAACGCGTAATATTGGAACGCCTACTCGCGGTGGAACGATAAATGCAAGTGTTGAACTCAGACGTGGAGCCGGAACTAATTATGGTGCTATTCGAACACTTAATAGTGGAGCAAATGTGACTATTTTGAGCCAATCAGGATCTTGGCTACGCATTAGAGCTGGCAACAATGAAGGATGGGTAAGGGAGCACTTTGTTGACTCAACAACACCAGGTGTGCTTAGTATTACGACGCCTTTTAGAAGTGGACCTGGAGATAATTACAATCTGATTAGGCGAGTTCCAAGTGGGATTAATGTAACCATTTTACGTTTTAGAGGTTCGTGGGTAAATGTTAGAGTTGAGGGTCAAACAGGCTGGATGCCTATTTTGAATGTTAATAATAGATATCTTTCAGGATTACCTAATGCTCAAAATTCTATTGGTAGTTCAATGCGCACAGTTAATGTGACAGGCGAAACAGGACTTCGGATTGTGGTGCCTACAAGAAGAACAATCGCAGCTGGTAATGCATTCGAGATAACAGATGGTATACGCGTAGAGCATGTTGGTGCGGGTGGTAGTGTAACTCGAATTCCAATTACATGGCATCAATCAAGTTGGACATGGCGCTTTACACATAATGGCAGAACATTTACATTTGGTTCAGAATTGATGCTTGATAATCTAACGCCGGGAACCTATGAGCGTCGAATTGTTGTGAGCCGTGATGGTACAGTTGTGGCAAGAGCGGATCAGACAGCAGTAGTTAGATAATTAAGAATTTGTATAAATTTTGTATATTAGAAAAAAGCAGACCAAATTTGGTCTGCTTTTTGTTGTAGGATTTAATCTTTTTTGATATAATTATTACGGGTTCTTCGATATTGAAATGGGTAATGTGCTAAACTAATTAGTTTTGGCGGTGAAAACGTTAGTCAGTATCCCGAAAACTCGATTTTCGCGAAATAGCGATACTTCCCGAGCATCATCTAACTCTGAAACCGCTACCGAGTATCCCGAAAACTCGATTTTCGCGAAATAGGGATACTTCCCAAGCACCATCAGCCGTCGGAACCGCTACCGAGTATCCCGAAACCCCGGTTTTCGCGAAATAGGGATACTTCCCAAGCACCATCAGCCGTCGGAACCGCTGCCAAGTATCCCGAAACCCCGATTTTCGCGAAATAGTGATACTCCCAAAGCACCATTAGCCGTCGGAACCGCTACCGAGTATCCCGAAAACTCGATTTTCGCGAAATAGTGATACTCCCCAAGCACCATCAGCCGTCGGAACCGCTACCGAGTATCCCGAAAACTCGATTTTCGCGAAATAGTGATACTTCCCAAGCACCATCAGCCGTCGGAACCGCTACCGAGTATCCCGAAAACTCGATTTTCGCGAAATAGTGATACTTTCCAAGCACCATCAGCCGTCGGAACCGCTGCCAAGTATCCCGAAAACTCGATTTTCGCGAAATAGTGATACTCCTCAAGCACCACCCAACTCCGAAATCGCTACCGAGTATCCCGAAAACTCGATTTTCGCGAAATAGTGATACTTCCCAAGCACCATCAGCCGTCGGAACCGCTGCCAAGTATCCCGAAACCCCGATTTTCGCGAAATAGTGATACTATACTACAATAACAGGTGATAATAATGCGCATCATAGCTGGTGAATTCAAAGGCAGACAGATTAATGCTGTAAAAGGTGATAACACTCGCCCAACAACTGATAAAATAAAAGAAAATGTGTTCAACATTATGGGACAATTTTTCGCTGGTGGACATGTTCTTGACTTATTTGCTGGAAGTGGAAATCTTGGCATAGAGGCACTTTCACGGGGAATGGATCATGCTGTATTTATTGATAAGAATTCCAATGCTACTCGCGTTATTAAAGATAATATTTCTAAATTGAAGCTTCAAGATCGAACGGAAATATATCGTAATGATGCATCTAAAGCGCTCACCATACTAGCTAAAAAAGGCATTAAATTTGATCTGATTTTTCTTGATCCCCCGTATGGTAAATTCTCAATTACAGAGTTGCTTTCTGTGATCATAAAGAATGATTTATTAAATCACGATGGCTTAGTTATGTGTGAGTACGGCGAAGGGATGAATGTCCAGTATGATGTGTCGAGCTTAAAAGAAATAAAACATGAGACGTATGGAACAATCGAAATCCTTATACTGGAAAAGAGGTAGGAGATGGATGAATCAAAAAAAATTGGAGTTAATAAAAGAGCTTATTACTCGCAAAATTGATCCAAGTTTTATTGTCTTGTTTGGGTCTCAAGCGACTGAGACTACACACTCTGAAAGTGATATAGATATTGCTTTTTACAAACCAAGTCATGGGCTATCTGCATATGACGTTTTTGCTTTAGCACAGGAGTTGGCAAGCCTAGTTAAAATAGAAGTTGATTTAGTTGACTTAGATAAAGCTTCAACCGTATTTAAAGCCCAAATTTTTGCTATCGGGATTCCAATATATATTTCTAATCAAGTCGAATTTGACAATTATCGAATGGTCGCGATGAGTATGTATACTAATCTCAATGTGGAACGTAAAGAAATTATGAAATCAATCATTGAAAGTGGGACGGTTTATGACTATAAAAAGTGATGTAATTATTAATAAAGTAACAATAATTGAACGTTGTTTGAAAAGAATCAATGATACTTACACAGGTAAGCTTAGTGATTTGGAAAATTATGATATTCAAGATATAACTATTATTAACCTTCAACGAGCATGTCAAGCAGCAATTGATTTAGCAATGCATATTTGTATGATTGAAAAATTTGGATCACCACAAACAAGCTCTGATGCATTTGTATTCTTACATAAAAGTAATATCATTACAAAAGAAGTAGCGGATAAAATGAAAAAAATGGTTGGTTTCAGGAATATTGCTGTTCATGATTATCAGGCGTTGAATTTAGATATTTTGAAAAGTATACTCGATTATCACTTATCAGATTTTACAGATTTTACTACTTTGCTTTTGAAGTCTATTGAAATAGACTAGAATCGAAACATTGGAGGCAAGAAAATGAAAATCGCAATCTACCCAGGGTCATTTGATCCATTAACAAACGGACATGTAGACATAATAAAACGTGGATCAAGACTATTTGATAAACTTTTTATAGTGTTGAGCAATAATACCAGCAAACAAACCCTATTCACCCTAGAAGAGCGAATTAACCTTGCAAAACAGGCGGTAGCGAAACTTGGTAACGTCGAAGTCATTGAAAGCGAAAACAAGCTAACCGTAGATATTGCTAAATCAATGAACGCCTCTGTTATTTTACGTGGCTTACGTGCCGCAACCGATTTTGAGTATGAATTCACCATGGCGATGACAAATTCGAAACTAAATTCCGAGATTGAAACCGTATTTTTGACAGCTGATAATGAGCACATGTATTTATCGTCATCATTAATTAAAGAAATTGCAAAATTTTCCGGTGATATTTCCAATTTTGTTCCGAAGTGTGTAGCTGATGCACTCAGGAAGAAATTTGGCGATTGAAAAATGGCATAATAACTAATCCTTATTATTAAACTGTAATAAGGATTTTTTCGTTAGTAGAATCGGGGGAGGATGCAATGAAGGGTTATTATAAAAATTGGCATCAACATTATATGGATCTTAAAGAGCAAAGAGAAAAAGAAAAGGGGCGCGGATACTATTCAAACATTGCACCATTGGAGACGGAAGGCGGAAATCAAAAGCAAGTGCCAGACTACCATCAAGGAGTAAAATCCAAAATCCCTAACTTCCAGCCTGCTAGACCAGTAAAGAGGAAAAAAAATAAATTCCGCTTTTTAGGTGCATTATTACCTATTACAACCATCTTAGGCTTTATTTTCCTTTGGTATCAAATGGATGCTGGACCAGTACGCCATTTTGTTAATGAAGCTTTAGTATTTACCGGAATCAGGGAAGCTACGATTGATGTAGTGAGTTACCATACCAGCTTGCTTGATCAGCATGTTGAATTTGCAGAAAAAGTTTCAGCCTATATAAATGGCGAAGATGAACTCAGTTTTGACGAAATAGATTTGCTCTATGATGAAATTAAAGCGACCCATATGCGAGTTGTTGAAGTTTCAGATGTTGAATATGAAGAAGCGCTAAGGCTATGGTCATTTAAAATTTCAAGCATCCAGCAACTGATGAATAATTTGAATATTGATGATGAAGACGCCCAGGCAGTGTATGCGCAGTTTATGATAGAACAGCAAGAACTAGCGTCGATGATTCGAGCAGAACTATTGATTGAGGAGTAAATATAGAATTTAGCAAGCTTCGTTTTCGAGCTATAACTTTAAAAAATGTGCGTTTTCAATGACGCACTTTTTTAAGGTTTTAGACTTTGTTACTTTATAAGTCTTTGGAAGGAAGGATCTAGTTGAAGCTGGGCGAATGAAATAAAAAGTATTCAATTTTGTACCAATCGCTTTAATAGTGATTAACTTGCCACCTCCTTTTCAAATCTCATACCTTGTATTTCAAAACTTGCAACACCATCATCCAATGTAAAATCTAAAGGTTCTCCACCAAAGTACCACACTCCATCAATCGCGAATATAGGTGTTATTGGATTTAAATGAGGCATCAAAAGACGTGCAATGGCTACATCAAACTCGTCAACACCAATATCAATACGACTGATAAGTGGAACATCTTTTTCAGAATTAGGAATAGCGTAATAACTACCAAACCAAGGTCTTAAATCTTCATTAATAAGATATGGTTCGATATCTCCTCTAAATCCAGCTAAAGTTTTAAATTCACTTTCAAATATTGCAATTTCACCACCAATTTCATCAAACCAAAGATAGCCTAATGTTGGGTTTGTAAAACTACCATCTGACATAGGTGTTAACACCATATCTTCCACAAAAGGATAACGTTGACTAAAGATCAATTCATCATAATCTCCCAAATGAATCGTTGCCACTCGTTCCCCAATTAATTGGTAGAACCCTTCATAAGGTTTAAGTACTTCCGCAGATAGCGACACAGGAACAGCATCTGCCTCAATCACAGATGGTGCACGATTTAGCTCTCTTGTCTTCTCATAGATAGCATTTTGTAAGATTCCCTCGGCTACTTGATTGGAAACAGAAATTCCTGATGAGCTATTAACCGTAACAAAGACACCAATACCACTTTCAGCGTCAATTACCAACTCTGAATGATAATACGGTAGCGTTCCTCCGTGACCGACAGTTGGGAAACCTTCAAAATTTGTTCGTTGCATAAACCCAAGCCCATAGGTCATACCGCCCATTGACCCACTAAAATCAAAGTCATGGGTTTGCATCATCCCCGCTAATGATTCTGATGTTAGAAGTTGACCGCCGTCAAAACTTCCGCCATCTAAAAGAATGTGCATAAAGGTTGCCATATCATTAGCAGTTGAAAACATTCCCGCTCCTGCTAAACCGTTTGGAAATACCATTTCTTCTTGGGTTTCGGCATCCCGATAGGGTTTAGCATAGTAAGCAAGTAATTCATCCGTCATGCCGAAAGTAGATCGTGTCATACCAGCAGGAGCAAATATATGCTCATTTGTATAATTCACAAAACCTTCAAAAACGTTATCATAGCCAGAGACAGTAGCAATCAAGACACCCAAAAGGTCAAATCCACTGTTGGAATAAGTAAAAACAGTCCCTTCTTCTGAAATCATGTTTTGATTAGATAAAAAATCTACAAGCTGGTTCAAAAAACCTTCATACTGCTCGTCCGCTGTAAAAGCATTATTGCCCAAGAAATCTGGATAAATCCCTGATGTATGACTTAATAACATTCTAACAGTGATATTTTCATAATCCCCTCCTAAAGCTGGATTTGGCAACATACTAAAATCAGGTAGATAAGTTACAAGTGGTTCATCTAAATCAATCAATCCTGCTTCTACTAGTTGCATGACTGCAATGGCTGTAAAAGGTTTAGAGATAGATGCGATACTAAATAAGGTATCTTCTGTAACCGGTATATTGTTGTTTTCAGTATCTGCAAACCCTAGACTATGTGTCCATGTAAAATCACGTTGCGCATCAACAAACGCTATTGTCATGCCAGGTACAGAATTTTCTTGCATCAATTGTTCAGCCATTGTAATAGCTGCTTCTACCGTTTTGTTATAGATCGCTGAATCAACGGATTCATTCGCATCTTCTAGTTCATAAGACTTTTTATCATTATTATCATAAACATTACTACTATTCCCACAAGCTGCCAGACCAATAGTGAAAAGACATAATAATACAATTAAACTACGTTTTTTCATCACTTTTGCCACCTCTTCATTTTACTTTTTGCCACCTGAATTATGTGTTAGGCTAAAATTTCCTATTGATAATAATCATATCCAATTCTTTCTTCAAATATACAGTCAGAAAGTTTTGGTTGCTGCCTAAAAAAGAGCGAAATTGTCAATATTGAGGGAATTAAATTAGTTGCCAAAACCTTCGGAGAGCTGACTTTGACTAATGAAATAATTGACAGTGTATATGATATAATATATAATAATATTGTTGAAATTTAGTTGAATATGTGTAGATAATTTATATTAGAAGCAGGAAAAGGGTTGGTGTTTTTATGACCTCACTATACAATCAAGAGGTATCAAAGTTTGGTAAAAAGGACGCAATGATAGCACTTGGATTTTTTATCTATTTTATGATTCGAAATATTGTAAGGAATATAATTTATTCGCAATTTAATGTCTCAGCTGATGCGTGGATGGCAACACTTATTGTTTTTAACATTGTTGACGTTTTAATCGTGTTTATAATTGTTAAAATAAGAAAGCAAAACCTTGCTTCAATCGGGTTGCATAAGAAAAATATTTGGGTTGCGGCAGGTCTTGGACTTTTGTTTGCCCCAATTTTCATCCTTTCGAGGGTTTTGCCGGGGATCATTTGGGAATTGGAGTTATCTTCATTGGGTTCGCTTCTGCTTGCTTTAATTGGTGTTACGTTTTGGGCTGTGAGAGAGGATATAGCCTTTGTAGGTTTTATTCAGACTAGATTACATGGAATCGTAAAGAGTGATTTTTGGGCTATAAACTTGGGGGCGACTTTTTTTACGCTAGCACACGTTCCAACACATTTGGCACACGGCATACCTACGGGAGGTACGGTCTTTATCTTATTGTTGGTGAACTGGTTTTTTATGCACCGTGCATTTGTTATGCTTTTCAAAAGACACTTTTCTCTGGCTCCCGTTTTTATAACCCATGTAGCCTCAAACTTTCCAAGCCTGTGGCAAAGCGGTGGAAGAACTGGTTGGCTGTGGGGCGCGATTCCAACTGTCGTGTTTGTAGTGGCTGTGGAGCTTTGGTATTGGAGATGGAGTGAAAGCAGCACCGATGAGCGTATGAGGGGGTTATCAAACTGAAAATACCTAGAACATGCAATTAATAACGGTGTAATAAAGGTGGTAATCAAATTGACAATTACACTTATCCGACATGCAAAAGTCAACTATGAATTTAAAAAATACTGTCGTCATTCTGATTTTGAAAAGGCATGCATGGAATATGACAATAGCCCTGTGTTCGATCACTTGGAACACAGGGTTAACACTATTGCTAATATTATCTATGTAAGTAGCGCAAGAAGAACTTACGAAACATCAAAGCTACTATTTCCTGATATAACACCAACTGTAAACAAGCTATTTGATGAAGTACCTATCAAATCGTTTGCAGCGCTACCATTTCCGATACCGACAGCGGTTTGGTTTGGCATTGGAAGACTACAATGGTTTTTCGGAATGAATAAGCAGCCAGAACCGAAAAAAGCTACTAGAATTAGAGTGCAAAAAGCAGTTGATATTTTAGTGGCAAATGATGAAGATGTTGTCTTAATCAGTCATGGTTTGTTTATGCGATTTTTAGTGAAGGAGTTTAAAAGGCGTGGCTTCATTTTAGAGGGAGAAGCTAGCTATAAGAATTTAGATTGCATTCGAATTCGATTAGGCTAGGAAAAGCTCAAATGTAAACTGAACTGTTCCTAATAGATGAGTTTCAAATTGAGGTAGATTAAAGTACACCTTTTTGGCGAAAAATGACTAAAAAGGTATCCAGAAGTCATTGAATTTCTTATTTATTCAGGCTATCGTACACCTTTTTGACGAAAAACAAGCAAAAAGGTGCCCTGAAGTCATTGAATTTCTTATTTATTCAGGCTGGCGTACACCTTTTTGACGAAAAAGGAGCAAAAAGGTGCCCTGAAGCCATTAAATTTCTTATTTTTGCAGGCTGGCGTACACCTTTTTGGCGAAAAACAAGCAAAAAGGTGCCTAAAGCCATTAAATTTCTTATTTATGCAGGCTGGCGTACACCTTTTTGGCGAAAGACGAGCAAAAAGGTGCCCTGAAGCCATTGATTTTCTTATTTACTCAGTTTATCGTACACCTTTTTGGCGAAAGACGAGCAAAAAGGTACCCTGAAGCCATTAAATTTCTTATTTACTCAGGTTAAAGTACACCTTTTTGGCGAAAAACGAGCAAAAAGGTATCCTGAAGCCATTGATGAACACTTATATGTACCTAACAACTCCACTATTGAAATATTAGACATATATTCAATTTACAATTGAACTGTCCCCTACCCTTGAATCGATCGAAAATGAAAACGTGATTTCATAGAACTTGGAGACTAGAAATGATATAATTGTTGGAAGGACAGTGAATGTTGGGTAGATACTAATAAAAATTAGGAGGTTAAACGATGCTTAAGTTCTGGAAAATGCGTTTTTTAAAGAATTTTAACAGACTGGAAATAGAAATGAGATAGAGGCTAGCAAGGAGGTGTGCGTTAAGTAAATTAACTTAACAATTGATATGAATTCTACTAAAAGAGCAACGATAAGTATATTGAGAAGACCAGTCAAAACACTTATTTTGTTATTACTGGTGTTCATTTTAGGAACGATCGTTACCGGCGCGATTTCTGTAGAGGGTGCAATCAATAATACAGATGCGAATTTGCGTCAACAGATGAGACCAATTGTATCCGTTGATCTTAATTGGAGAGAAACAGCTGATATACCATTCTTAGCTTTACCAATTTTAACACCAACAGATGTTCATACAATTGGCGAGTTATCATATGTAGCCTTCTATGAGTATATGATACTATCATCCTTATATAGTTTTGAACTTAAAAATTACACTGGAGATCAAATGCGTTCTTGGACTCCAGGAACACCAGATTTTTTTGATTTAAGAGGTATCTCTCAGGTTGATTTTATCCAAATGGAACAAGAAATGATTGAATTAGTAGAGGGTCGAGAATTTGAAGAAAATGAGTTGATTCCAGGGGAGTATCAATCTGTTGCAATTATTTCAGAAGCATTTGCTAATGAGAATAATTTATTAGTTGGCTCGATTTTTGAATTATACTCTTTTGTGTTTTTCCCCCAAGAGGATGAAGAATTTTTGGTTTGGAGCGCAGAGTTGTTTGCTGATGAGAATATTTATGCACGAGTAGCCGTAGAGTTTGAAGTTATTGGTTTGTACGATATTCCAATTGACTCAGAACGTGATGATATGGGTTATCGAAGAAACAGAGATAGAGTAGCTGACTCGGGTCTCATTTATGTTCCCAATTGGGCTATCGAAGATGTTTTTAGGAGGGAAAGTATTGCGGCTGAAGCTGTTTGGGATGCTGTTGATTTTGAGAATCCGTGGGATGGCGATTTTGAAATACCCTCAGAAACTAGGGTGACACCTGTTTTCGTCTTAGGTGATCCAGCGTACTTAGATGATTTTAAAACTGCAGCAGAACCATTATTACCTGAATTTCATTTTTTTGATGATTTATCTAGCGCGTTTGACGAGATTGCCTCTTCAATGGTAAATTTACAAAATATTGCTGATTGGATTTTGTATTCATCAATTGGTGCAACGTTATTAATTCTTAGCTTGGTAATAACCCTGTTTTTACGTGATCGCCGCCATGAAATAGGCATTTATCTAGCATTAGGTGAGAAAAAAGGGAATATTATTACACAAGTCTTACTGGAAATTGTTATTACATCATTTGTTGGAATTACTTTAGCTATAATTGTAGGTCACTTTATTACTGATATAATGTCGCAAAATATGTTAAGAGTTGAACTTGTTGCACAGGAAGCTGAAAGAGATGAGTTTGTGTTCGAGGGAGAATGGACGATACTTGATCGCATTGGAATCCCAACACCAAGAATGACGCCTGATGAAATGATGACAGCATTTGAAGTTTCTCTGGGGATTAAAACAATCGGCTTATTTTATGCAGTAGGGTTAGGAACAGTTGCGTTATCAACACTGACACCTGTATTGTATATCGTTAGGCTAAAACCCAAAAAGGTATTATTGTGACGAAATTTAACGTTTAGGAATTCCAAGAGTATATTTTATTTTGTAGGTGGTTATACGCAACCGCAAATGGAGTTCATTATGGAGTATGGATTTCAAATTCAGAGATTCGTAAATTGTAAGGAGAAGTGATGTTAGTGATAAACAACAATTTAGAAAAAGTTGAGCAGCTATTAAAAGATATGGCACCTCAGCTTGCGAGCAGTCTTGCAAAACCAGCATCCTTGAAAGAAATTGAAGAACTCGAAAGGATGGTTAAGCAAAAGTTTCCTGATGATTTTAAAGCATTGTATTTGTGGCATAATGGATTTTGTAATGATGAAAATCTGAACTTATTCTATGGATTTTCTTTTGAGAGTCTCGAAGGAATATTGAAGCAAACCTTTACACCAGAAGCTGACTGTCCTTTAAGATTTGCGGATGATGGCATTGATAAGTCATGCTTATGGAATTCCAATTGGGTATTGTTTGCTCACGATTGGGGTGGAAACAGGCTGTGTTTAGACCTTTCCCCCGCAGATAATGGTCATTTTGGACAAATTATTTTTATTGATGAAGATAATGCCATCGGTATTTTAGTTGCCGAATCTACAGAAAAGCTAGTCGCTGACTTTATTAATGACATGGAGAATGGTTTGTATTTTTTGAATGAAGACGCATTGGACGATGGTGTCGAATTTCTTGAGCCTGATAGAGAGATTGATGTTAACAACTGGGGTTCAAGTAAAAAATGGTATCGAGAAAGCTGGACCACCGTCAACTCGTAAGAAATAAGAATATGCGCTATGTGAAAAAGCGCATTTTTTTTAGTTTTTTTAAAGAAAAACTCGAATTTTATACTTTTTAGTGTTATAATATAAAGAAATGTTGAAATAGCATGAAGGAGGAAAATCATCATGAGAATGATCGTATCTGATCTATTAGATTTGCCTATTCAAGTAGGTGATGAACTAAAAGCCCCTAGTGATGAAAAAACTTTGTATCATTGTATGGGCTGTTTCGGTTGCTGGATTAAAACCCCTGGGAGGTGTGTGGTTAAAGATTCTTATATGAATATGGGGAAAGAATTAGGGAAATGTGATGAGCTTGTTCTTGTTAGCAAGTGTACATATGGAGGGTTTAGTCCTTTTGTTAAAAATGTCTTAGACCGATTTATTCCCTATATATCGCCTAAATATCGAATCGCTAATAATGAAATGCACCATAAACGTCGTTATGATAACACGATAAAAGTTTCTGTTTTTTTTTATAGTGCGAATATATCTACAAAAGAAAAAGATATTGTCCACGACTTAGTTTATGCCTTGGCTCTAAATCTTTTCTTAGAGGTAAGTGAGATACGCTTTCTTAGTACAATTACCGAAGTTAAGGAGGCACTCGCATGAAAATTGCTTTAATTAATGGAAGTCCTAAAAGAAAAGAGAGTATAAGTGGTATAATATTAGAAGAGTTAAAACAGCTATTACCAACTGAACATCATATTGAAACATTTAACATAAACAAGCCCTCACTAACTGAGGATGAGATTGAAAAATTGCAAAGCTGCACGGCATGGGTTTTTGCTTTCCCTCTTTATATTGATTCCATCCCTTCACAGCTGTTGTCATGCCTATGTCAACTTGAACAAGCAGGGTTTGATCGTAATGGTAAACATGTCTATGCAATTGTTAATTGTGGATTTTATGAAGGTAAGCAAACTCGGCATGCGTTGTCAATGATGGAAGTTTGGTGTCAGAAAGCAGATCTGATGTGGGGAATGGGTATTGGATTTGGTGGTGGCGGCGGCTTGGCGTATATGAAAAGGATTCCACAAGGAAGAGGGCCTAAAAGATCTTTGGGGAAGTCCCTTACAGTACTTGTTGACGCGATTTTGCTGCAAGATTCAAAAGATAATATTTATGCCTCCATTACGCTGCCTAGATTTGTGTATAAATTTATTTCCGAATTTATATGGAAAAAAGCAATTAAAGCAAATGGTGGAAAAGTTAGTGATTTAGATAGGAAGTTGTGATGACGAAGCATTTCCGGAGCCAATGACTCCCTCAAAAATGGTGAAATAGCGTAAAGTGAGGAGTTAATTTGTTATTGCGCTCTCGGTGCTAAAGACTCCCTCAAAAAAGGCGAAACAGCCGAAAATGAGGGAGTCAATTTGTTATTGAAGCGTTCTCAAAGCTAAAGACTCCCTCAAAAAAGTCGAAACAGCGAAAATTAAGGGAGTTGATTTGCTGACAAAGCGCTTCCGATGTTAACGACTCCCTCAAAAAAGGCGAAACAGTCGAAAATGAGGGAGTCAATTTGTTATTGAAGCGTTCTCAGAACTAAAGACTCCCTCAAAAAAGGCGAAACAGCGAAAATTGAGGGAGTTAATTTGTTATTGAAGCGCTCTCGGTGCTAAAGACTCCCTCAAAAAAGGCGAAACAGCCGAAAATGAGAGAGTCAATTTGTTATTGAAGCGTTCTCAGAGCTAAAGATTCCCTCAAAAAAGTCGAAACAGCGAAAATTGAGGGAGTGAATTTGCTATCAAAGCGTTCTCAGAGCTAAAGACTCCCTCAAAAAAGTCGAAACAGCCGAAAATGAGGGAGTCATTTTGCTGACAAAGCGCTCTCGGTGCTAAAGACTCCCTCAAAAAAGTCGAAACAGCCGAAAATGAGGGAGTCATTTTGTTATTGAAGCGCTCTCGGTGCTAAAGACTCCCTCAAAAAAGTCGAAACAGCGTAAATTGAGGGAGTGAATTTGTTATTGAAGCGTTCTCGGTGCTAAAGACTCCCTCAAAAAAGTCGAAACAGCCGAAAATGAGGTAGTCATTTTGCTGACAAAGTACTCCTGTAGTTTTTTTAATTTACTCAGCAATACAGTTATCATGTCCACTTCAATTCGTAGGTGACTTCAAATTAATCTATGGTATAACGCCTCAAGGTTTTCGTTTAAAGATGTCCGATTTTTACAATGAAATTAATAAATTTTTGAGTTATAATAGATAGGCAGATTTTTACGGTTTGAAATTGTGGAGATTTGACGTTAATATAACGAGGTGTTCGATATGCTTTTAAATTCAATAAGTTTTCACAACTGTGAGGAAGCAGTTAATTATTACAAAGATACTCTTGGTGCTGAAGTTAAAGAGATTAACTATTTAGATGAAGCTCCTGTTGATCTAGGTATTGAAAGTTCATCACCATCAAAATATGTAGCTTATTCCGAAGTAGTGCTATTCGGAACTACAATTGTTATGACAGATGGTGCAGCGCATAAAATGAAAAACCAAAACTTTTGGTTCAGCCTTTTCCTTGACACAGAAGAAGAAGTAAGAGCTGTGTTCGCTAAACTTGCTAAAGATGGAGAAATCACAGAGCCTTTAGCACCAAAATTTTGGGCAAGGTTGGACGGTAATGTAACAGACCGTTTTGGCGTTTTATGGAATGTTTTAACAAGAGAAGAGGCTAATTAATTAAACGGTCACTATAAAAAATAAGGACGGAGATTAAACAATGCTTAAACTAAATAAAAATGATTTTAACGAGGTGCGTCAGTGGATGTACCGTAATGCACGTCAAGTAGAATTAGCACTCTGGCAGTATGAGTTTGAAAATGGCTGTAGGGAAGCCGTTTTGGACGCGCTGTCATTTTATCAAAATGAGGATGGAGGCTTCGGCAATGCTCTTGAAGCTGATAGTTGGAATCCAAATTCCACACCTTATACAACCAATCATGCTATTAGCATCTTAAATGACATTGAGTTTTCAGATGCTAAGCACCCAATAATCAAAGGGATTCATCGCTATCTAGATAGTGGGGCATCCTTTTCGGAAGATGGCTGGGAGTGGACGATTCCCACAAATAACGATTACCCTCGCGCGCCATGGTGGAACTTTGAACCTAATGATGCGAAAGCAGGTTTTGGACTTACAGCTGAAATTATCAGTTTTATCTTACTTACTGCTGAGGCGGATTCGTCGCTATATAAAAAAGCTGTTGCCTTAATCGATAAAATTGTTGAGCTGTCGGGCAATCCAGAAACAAACGGTGAAGATGGTGGTGCCCTAAATGTTTTAGGAGTGACTACGCTTGCAGAAACATTGCAAAAACTTAATCTATTAGATAGATTGAATGCAAAATCTTTGCCAGAAAACGCAAAAGAAATGGTTGCAAAAGTCATTGAAACTGACAGTAGCAAATGGGCTGAATATGGTAGTTTTCCTCACTTTATCATCGGATCACCTGATAACATGCACTACAATGATTATAAAAGTGCAATCGAGCAAGAATTAGACTATTTGATTAAAACACGCCCTGAACAATCCGTTTGGGGCATCACATGGACTTGGTTTGATAATATGGAACAATATACTAAAGAATTCACAATCAGTGAAAACTGGTGGCGAAGCTTTCATGCCATTTGGAAAATGCGTTTTCTAAAGAATTTTAATAGACTGGAAAGGGTATAAGCTTAATAACTTTACCTTTTTACAATATTAGTCAACTACCACGCCCTAGTATAAAGCAACATAAATGGTAAACCAATAGCAAACATTTAGGGCTACTCCATAATTAGCTATGATTTTTTATACTAAAGTGTCTGATTTTTCAATGAAATCAACATTTCGTGACACTCCGCCACTAGAGTGTCATTTTTTTTGCGAAAATCGCAAAACACATGACATTTTAATGTCACTTTTCTCCACGAAATCGACATTTCATGACACTCCGCCACTAGAGTGTCATTTTTTTTGCGAAAATCGCAAAACACATGACATTTTAATGTCACTTTTCTCCACGAAATCGACATTTCGTGACACTCCGCCACTAGAGTGTCATTTTTTTGCGAAAATCGCAAAACACATGACATTTTAATGTCACTTTTCTCGACGAAATCGACATTTCGTGACACTCCGCCAC
>Ga0123355_10007225_pt1 | contig 16598 bp, 9 predicted proteins | sample TergutEmb28metaG_3_FD_89872 | JGI IMG/M metagenome (GOLD analysis project Ga0123355, IMG submission 89872) | Embiratermes neotenicus P1 segment gut microbial communities from Petit-Saut dam, French Guiana - Emb289 P1 | ecosystem: Host-associated > Arthropoda: Insects > Digestive system > Gut ...
CTTAAACGGCTGGTAACAGGCAACGGGGCCATCTTAAAGTCACCCGAGGCAAAGCCCACTTGGGCCACCCCAGGGTCTACATAATCTGGTTTGCGGCGTTTTTGGGTTCCCCCTTGCAACTGGGTAAGCACCGGACGGCCAACAACACCGCGCCCGCCAAACCATAGCCCCGCCAATGTAAACACAATAAGCAACCCACAAAAGCTTATCAGCATGTAAATCCCCGGCATAACCGAGGTTTCATAATCCCCAATAGCTGCCAAAGTCGCCTCCGCCTGGCCAATAGCAAAAAACCAAGCAATCACGCTACCTACTATAATCGCAGGAACCCACAACGCAACCACCGGGATAAACAACTGCCCCAGCACCGTCTTACCAGACACACCAAGGGCCTGGGCAATTGCCACAGATTTACGCCACTGTCGCAGATACAAAAGCACGGCAAAGGCCAGAATCAACGCCGAAGCCACGGCAAACACAATAAGGTTCACCGTAACAGACATGCGTATAGGATCAGTGACAGCAGCAAGATGTTCAAAGCCGCTTTGCATAAACACCGCTGTAAAGCCCATATTATAAAGCTCTGCCTGGGTCTCCCGCAAAAACGCTGCCTCTGCCCGCGGCGAGTTAAGTACAAAGCTATACATCCCCGTAAGCTGAGGCGCATCATCCCAGCCAAAGCCCTCAGGTATCAAGCCTGCAGGGATAAAAATTTCCGCAGTGGTAAAATTGTTAAAATACATCGGGGCAAACCAATAAATCCCTACTATTTCCAATGTCAGCTCATGGGTGGGAAAGCTTTGCCAGTTGTGATGAGCGGCATCAATTGTGCCCCACCAGCCGGCAGGGTTGTTGCTCCACCAGTTTTCTATGCCCCTGGCCCATGTACTTTCTGTTGGGGTATCAATCCATGTTGGGCGTGGGTTATCCCGCAAGTTTATTGAAAAGCTGTCCCCAATTCTTAGGCCACGCCGCACGGCAAGGGACGCGGGTATAACCACCACCGGGTTACCCTGCAAGTAATCCTCATAGGTAATCCAACGCCCCGCCGGAAAAAGAGCCGTATCCAACAAGTGAGCAATACGGAAGTCCATAAAACGGGGCATTGCCGTCATATCCTTGGTGTCTATCACGGTTACAGAAGAAAGATTTTCGGTAAGCAAGGCAAACTCATCTTGCCAACTATACAGAATTTCGGCAATGGCAGCTTCATCAGCAGCGTCTACACAAAACACCATATCTCTGGGGTGACTGCGCCCTCCCACGCCGGGGACAAGCTGATATATCTCACCGCCGGCACTCCGTTCCATCCAGGTATGCTGTATGCCGTCTATCCCAACCAATGGCCGCAAATACCAGTTTAAACCAAACCAACCAACTGCGTCCGATGCATATGTATGCGCTACATACTTAGGCGTTGCCCGAAAAAGCGCAGGCTCGTTAAGCTCCAGCCCGCCAAAAGGACACCAAAGCTCCTGCTGAAAAAGCTCCATCTCCTCTGCAGTCAAAAGCAAGCGCATGTGCTGCCTGCTAAAAACCGTTGTTGTCTGGCCATGCTCATTTACAAACACCCGGTCTCCGGCCCTAAGGGTGCTGGGATCGCCCAAAATCAGCTCGTCAATATTAAGCATCACCACCAGCATAGGAGGGTCGGAAAGAGACAGCAATTGAGGCTCCGTCCTGAAGCTACCGATAAAAAAATGATCCATCATCGGTATGTCCACGCCATGCAGTACCGGATTGAAATATACCTGCCCAGCCGACTGGGCAGCGATATTAAACATATCTGTAAACGCACCCTGGGTAAAATTGCGGGTATCAGAAAATGCCACGTGCCGGTTATTCTCAATAATATCCAAGGCCCGTGTGACATCATGGTCAGTAGTAAAATTGTCAAGCCGCGTAGGCGAAAGTATCCCAACAGCGCGGTAAAAGGCTTCAATACGGGTAAGCTCGTCCCGTACAACAATAAACTCCGTAGCCCGCGATACAAAAGCAAAGGCTGCCACGCCTATCAAGATAGCTAAAATAAAAGCCCGTATGGGCTGTCGTAACACGGACTTGAAAAATATGTTGTTTTGCATAGGCTTCCTCCTCACGGCAGTCTCACACCAGTCATAATCCTTACAGGCACATCGCGGCTATCCCGCGTACCATCCCCCAATTGCCCGTTGGCGTTATTTCCCCATGCCCACAATGTTCCATCGGTAGACAGTGCAATAGTATGAGTAAGCCCCGCAGAAACTGATGCGATATTTTCCATGATAAGCATTGGTTGGGAATGCAGTGCGCCACTGCCATAACCTACCTGCCCATGTTGGTTACAGCCCCAACCCCACAAGTTCCCATCCGCGGTGATGGCCATGCTGTGCTCATCTCCGGTGGCTATGGAAATTACATTATCCTTTATAAAAACCGGCAGGTTTTGAGGATGTCTTGAGCCGTTGCCAAGTTGGCCTTGGGCATTTCTACCCCAGGAATACAATCTGCCATCTCTTGTAAGGGCCATACTATGCCTGTCGCTAACCGCAATCTGCACAACATCATTCATAATCCACCCAGGTGGCAGTACGCTCTGATGATGCAAAATACCTACGGCGCTACCAGATCCACGTGCCCATAGTTGGTTATTGTAAGACAAAAACAGCATATGGCTCTCGCCATAATCCATGGCAATAATATTTGCCTCAAAGACACCGCGGGTAGCCCTGCTGTCGGTTAAGAAGTAAAAGCTGCCGTCTGTGTGCAGTACCCCGTAGCGAAAATCAACAGATTGCTGCCATACCATGCCATAGTGCCAGGTATGGCGGCCAGTTATAAAATCCACTACATTTTCTATGTGCAAATCCTCTACACGATACACTTCGCCACGGCTATCATGCCGATAACCTCCGGGGATTGTCAGTACCCCTTCTTCATCAATCATGTAGTGATTGTTACCGGAATAGACACTGGCAGCGTTTTCTCCCAAAAGCCGTGGCGTCATAAGAAAAGCCGTCTCTTCAACTTCCCGCACCAAATCATCCATTGTATAAGGGTTGCCGGCATCATCAAGTATATCCAGGCGGTTTATATTTACCCTGGCATTGGTTCTAGAGCAATAAAAATAAACATTTCTGCCATCACCAAATATCCGGTTTCCATGAGGTATAAACGGCTCACCATCTTCATCCCAAAGGAAAAGTATCCCCTGCTCCACCCTCCATAACACAGTGTTAACATATGTCCATATATTGGGCATGTGGAAACCGCCCCATCCCCACATAGCCCCATCCTCGGTTATAACCGTAGATAAAACTGAACCGGTACTGATTGTGCGCCGGTTAATCGGCAAATCAAGAGGTTCTTGTGGTATGGGAAGAGGGGAATCAGACGCAGACCCCTCATCAGATTCAACATCTTCAACTGTCTCATCCGATGCCTCCCCTGTTAAAGGCATCCCTGGAGGGTGTCCCATAGGAGGTACTAACGGAACAGGCTCAGGCACAACAGACGCCGGCCCAGGAGATACACCTGGTACTCCCACATAGTGTTCACCATTCCCGCTGTCACTATCGTCTGTGCCACTATGCACGCCTACATCGTTATACAAACCTGCATCGCTTCCTGCATTACCAATACCGCAAGAGGAAAGCAGCGCCAAAAATACTACCGTCAACAAAATAAGCATTTTTCGCAAGTTACTCCACCCCTATCTGCCATTATGGATAATTCCGTCACCAACTAGGTATAAAAAACCTTTATTAATGTCATCAAAACCGGAAAAACTTTTATCAGTATCATCAAAACCGCCAGTAGAAAACTTTTGTCGGTATCATCAAAACTGGATTTTTGCATTAGTGTCGCCTACATAACAAATCGTGAGTCATACTTATTAAATCACCCGCTTATAAGCCTCAACATGCCTATTAAGCCATTATCAGCCTCTGGCAAGCGATAATCATAAAGCGCCCCACCCCCCTCTAGGGAACGCCCCTGAGCATCAGTAAAAAACAACGGATTAAACCGCAACGCCAGGCCGCTGTGAGGTAATATTGTAGAGGAGGTTTCCCAGCCTATACTGCCTGGGTTCTCTTTGTACACAATAGCAAACCCGGCATCACGGGCCATTTGTAAGTACATAAAATTAGGGCCACTAAAATTGTCAGAATCGGTCAAAAGCCATACCCGGCCCTCAAAGTTTACATCTCCCAATGGTTGTACAGCTATATCAACAGGAAACCCCAGTGCAACATTTTCCGGCAAATCATAATCAAAACCCTGGGCAACAACATTTTTGTCGACAGTTCCACTATGTCCATACCATGCACGATACGCATCGCTTACACTATTAGCAAACCCTTCATCTGCATGGAAAGCATAAAATCGTGCAGTCATGGGCTCATGCAAAAGAGGCGACAAAATCATGGGCACAAAATAATCCCTAAAACCAGAACCAATACCCCGTATATCGATAATTAAATCATCAATGCCATAGAGATTGCTAAACACATCCATCAAATACTGCGTATCCGCGTCAACACAAAAGTACCAAAAAGGATTACGGGAAACTATCTCGTACCCCTTAGGCAAAAAGCTATTGATACGCAAATATACAATGCCATCGTCTAAAATCTCAGATGCAACATTGTCCTCACGCACAGGTACATCAAACCGATCATCATAAAAGCGCCAGTCATAATATCCAAAAAAATACGGCTGGGTCACCCAACGAGGTATCCCCCCTGCTTCTCCAGTTAATCTTAGCCCACCAAAACTACCAAGCACCGACAGATAGTGGTCTGTCAAGAAATTGCTGATAAACCCAGATGTTGTCTCATAACGTGCCACTTCTGCCAACTCATCAAAAACCACAACGGCCAACTCCATATGGTCTACGCTATTTTGGGTTGCCACCAGCTCAAGATAAGGATAGCTTTCCGCCAAACGGTTAACCAGTACGACAAAATCATTTAGCCTGCCCTGTTCCCTCCGGGCTTGGGACATAGCACGATCCCACTCTCGCCTAAGCTCCACCACACGAGGGGACGGACCATGAAAGTCCAACAAATGCACATCCGGGTTGCGTATACTCATGCCAATAGGTATAGCAATTACAGATACCGCAGCCGCCACAAGCAAAAACCAGTACAAGCGGCGGAAGAATGCCTTATATCGCGTAAAAAAAAATGCGATACGTGATCGCATTGAGTTTAATCTAAGTCTCATAAAGTTCTACCTCCCCAGCACATGAAAAAAAACCCACCACAAAAGCCCAATCCCACCGCCTATCAGCAATACAAATGGCATAAACACAATAAAAGCCGCCAAAATCATGGCTTTCAAGTCGCCTTTTTCCAGCTCAAGGGGTTCTTCGGTTTTTGCTTTTTCCATTATGGCGTTTGCTTCTTCGAGGGTCATTCTTGACCGTTTCTTTTTACCTAGAAACACTAACGCACCTCTTTATTAATCATCATACTTATGGCAGGCCACAAAATGCCCAGGAACCATCTCGCGCCACTCAGGTACAACAGAGAGGCAAATTTCCATGCAATCTGTGCAACGGGTATTAAACTTACATCCAGGAGGTGGGTTAATTGGGCTTGGGATATCCCCTTCCAATATTTCCATTTCCTTGTCCCTGTCTATATCCGTTGTTGGGATAGCAGACAGCAATGCCTTCGTATATGGGTGCAATGGGTTTGCAAACAACTCCTCAGAGGAACAAAGCTCCACAATAACACCCAAGTACATAACAGCTATGCGGTCAGAAATATATTTTACCACGCTCAAGTCATGAGAGATAAACATATACGTCAGGTTTTCTTTGTCTTTCAAGTCCTTAAGCAGGTTAATTATCTGTGACTGGATACTTACGTCCAAAGCAGAAACTGCCTCGTCGCACACCACAAACTTAGGCTCTGTGCTAAGGGCCCGGGCAATACCAATACGCTGACGCTGCCCCCCAGAAAACTGGTGAGGATAGCGGTGTATCATATATGGGGCCAGGCCACAGTTTTCCATGATGCGGGTGGTATAGTCCTGCATACGCTCGTTGTTTTTTACAAATTTCTTGTGGGTGATAGCACCTTCGGAAATAATCTGCCCAACGGTAAGCCTTGGGTTAAGGGAAGAATAAGGATCTTGGAAAATGAGCTGCAAATCTTTCCTAAGGTAGCGCATCTCATTATAGGTAAGGCGTGCAAGGTCGATTCCGCTATCACGCATGGCCTCATACTGCTGAAACTCCTCATCGTCGCTATATTTTTCGCGTATAGCATCAATTGCGGCTTGTGTCTTATCCTTCTCGGCCATTAATTTGTCTTTCTCTGGCCCGGACATTTGCGCTACTTTTTCCATTAGCCTATCATACTTGGCTTGATTAGCACCCAGCAGATTATTATCAATTTTATACTTTACTTCCTCAGCTTTTACCGTGGTTTTAAGTATGTTTTTATTCAACACAAATACTGCCCTTGCGGCATAAAAATGAAGCTGCAACGCCTTGGTAATATCGGGGTAGTCACTTTTATTGGCTACATAGAAACCACCAATTAACCGCACCATTGCCAAGTACTCACTATTGGCCTTTTTGCGAACCTCGTTACGCTCATTACGCTTGGCAAAATAGCGGGCACGCATTTTTTCCTTATCATCAGAAGCATTGAATTCTGCTTTCATGGCTTGGTATTCATCTTCATGCCTTTGGGCTTCTAGCATCATCGCTTTGGTTTCGGTACATTTTCTTTCCAGGCGGTTGTATATATCCACTACATACCGAGGAACCATGTCATCTATATCCTGACCATAATAAATGGTTTCCCCGTCTGTTTGGTTATACAATTGTATCAATACACGCCCAAGGGTAGATTTTCCGCAACCTGACTCACCCACAACACCCAAGGTTTCGCCTTCGTAGATATCCAGAGAAACCCCATCGTTGGCGCGCACAAATACATTGCGCTTACCGCGTATTGGGAAGTACTGTTTCAAGTTCCGTATGCTTAAAATTGGTTTTTTGGCTGTCATTTTCTTCTTGCCCCCTCTTCAGGATAAAAACATCTCACCAGTTGCTCGTCGGCTACCTTCACCAACTCAGGTTCCTTGGTCTTGCACTGTTCGGTAGCATACTTGCAACGGGTTGAAAATTTGCATCCTACGGGCAAATCCAATGGATGCGGCACTGAACCCTGTATAACATCCAGTTTGGCTCCCACAGGGGTATCCAAGCGGGGGATGGAGGTCAGCAAGCCTTCTGTATATGGGTGTGAGTACGTTGATTGTCCAAAGATTGTACGCACCGGCGCTTGTTCTACAACCTGGCCGCAATACATAACTGCAACAAAATCCGCCATCTCATTAATAACCCCTAAGTCGTGGGTTATAAACATTATGGATGTGCCTTTATCGCGCTTCAAGTCATTCATAAGCTTCAAGATCTGGGCTTGGATTGTTACGTCCAAAGCCGTTGTTGGCTCATCTGCAATAAGAAGATCGGGCTTGCAGGCAAGGGCCATGGCTATCATAACTCGCTGGCGCATCCCGCCAGAAAGCATAAATGGATACCGCCTGGAGACTTGCTCTGGATCAGGGATTTTTACGTCTGCAAGCATCTTAACTGCTTCGGCATAGGCCTGGTTTTTACTCATGCCCTGGTGAACTTGGAAGGATTCACCAATTTGCTTTCTAACAGTAAAAATGGGGTTAAGGCTTGTCATCGGCTCTTGGAATATGACGGATATCTCATTGCCTCTTATTTTTGACAACTCGCTACGGGAAAGATTAGTCATATCACGGTCTTTGAAGTTGATTTTCCCATCAACTACTTTTCCGTTGCCGTCCAAAAGTCCTAGGATACTCATGGCAGAAACAGACTTACCACTACCACTTTCTCCAACTATACCTAGGGTCTTACCCTCTTCTACTTCGTAGGATACCCCGTTTACAGCTTTTACGACACCGCGGCGTGTTGTGAAATATGTGTGCAGATTATCAAGCTCTAGCAAGGGTTTTGAATTTGTATTTGCGCTCATTCCCATTACCTCCCTTGCGCTCTTGGGTCGGTAGCTTCGCGAAGGCCGTCCCCAATAAGATTTATACTAACAGCAACCGCAACCAAAGATATTGCTGGGAACACCCAGCGCCACCACTGGTCACGTAGTACATTAGAGTTATTGGCACCGGCAATCATATTACCCCAGGTAGGGAATGGCTCGCTTACACCAAAGCCGATAAATGATAGGGTTGTCTCAGTTAGCATTGAGCTCGCCAACGCAAGAGTAAGCGCTACAATCGCTGCAGATGCAACATTGGGCATGATATGCCTAAATATTACCTTAAACTGCTTTACACCCAAGGCACGGGCAGCAAGAACATACTCCGCTTCCTTGGCTTGCAAAATCTGCGCACGAGTAAGACGCATAAGCCCCGGCCAGGAAAGGAAGCCCAAAACAGCCATAAGGAAGACCATGCCGCCTATCTCACCAAATACATGCCGGAACCTAAACTGCAAAATAATCGCAATTGGAAGGAAAGGCAGTGAACCAACAGCCTCTGCAAAGCGCATGATAAACATATCCGCCTTGCCACCAAAATATCCGCCAAGACCGCCAAGAAGTAATCCAACAAAGCCCTGAATAAGTACAGCTATCATACCAATCAACAATGTATATCTTCCACCATGCCATAGACGGGTAAACACACAGCGGCCCACACCGTCTGTACCAAAGGGGAAGCCACGCAGGCCCCATGTTTGGATACTTCCGTTGCTTAACATGACGTAGTTGTGATCACCATTTATGGAAATAGCTACAGCGTTGCTTACTGTGGGAGCATCAAGACGGCCACGAGCATCATAGCCCCAGGACGCTACCGAGCCATCGTCAAGCAATACTGTGAAATGCGCACGTCCTGCGCCTATGCTAGTGACCCTGCCTTGCAAATCGTCAGGTATGTCAAAAAGCGCATGGTTTAAAGGCACGCCCCAAACGGCAACTGTACCGTCAGTAAGCACAGCAGCCATATTATTATCTGTCATGGCAAAGTCTACAATGCGACCTTGGATATCCTCTGGCACATAACTTATATCTGTTGCAATTTGCAGTAGTACGTATACATGCCCGCATTCTGTCAGCACACCAAAGGTACGCTCATTAGCTTCTATTTGTACAGGAATGGCATCGCTGTTATTTACTCTTCCAACAGCTGCGAGCTGCCTACGGTTATTCTCAATGCCACCCCAGACATGAAGACGGTCATCTTCTGTGAGAGCTACTGTCATGCGCATTCCAGCTGTGGCAGTCACAACATGTCCTTGAATAGCGGGAGGGACGTCGTGAATGGCAAAAGTAGCATTATCGTTGCCCCATGAATAAACATGTCCGTCCTGGGTCACTGCTATAGCATGATATGATCCAGCAGAAATATGGGCAATAGGCCTGTTTGGTTGCGGTGGCCTACTCAAAGGTTCGGCCACAACGCTATATGTGCCCCAGGTGTGTAGTCGGTTGTCTGAGGTTACACCAACCCCATATCCCGTGCCAGCGGCTAGCATTTGTATATCATCCCTTATATTGCGTGGTATACGCATCATGTTCATGGAAGGACGCTGATTAACCTGTCCGCTATCTGTCTCTCTCAAATCCATGGGAAAGAAAAATGGGATAATTGTGCTTGCAAGCAGTAGGGAAAAGAAACCTACAAGGCCGATAATGGTCAGCTTCCTACGGAAAAATTCCCTGATTATTGTCTTCATCGGGCTTTGCACTTGCTCTTCTTCCATAAGAGAAACTTTACTTACACGTTCGCCAAACATCATGCCCACGAGGGAACTAAACCAAGTACGTAAACTCATATCCTTATCCTCCTAGTTAAACCTGATGCGCGGGTCTACAATTGCGTACGTAATATCCAGCATCAATATAACTGTAAAAGCAATCAGTGCATAGAATACGTTCATGGTCATTAGCACACCGATATCGCGCAGATTTAGTGCATTAAGCATGATTACCCCCATGCCTTGCCACTGGAAGGTCATTTCGATAGCCAATGCACCGCCGAATATACCTATAAAGAATCCCCCCATAATTGTTATGATAGGGATTAGTGCATTGCGGAAAGCGTGAATATAAATAACGGTTTTTTCGGCAAGCCCTTTTGACCGGGCGGTACGTACACAGTCCATGTTTAATGCCTCTATCATAGCCGAGCGGACAAAGCGTATCATCCCTGCCAAACCGCCAAATACTAAGGCCAATAAGGGCAATGCCATATGCCGAAGCCTATCCAGATACCAGGGTATAGTCCCTCGGTCAGGGGGCATAAGAGAGGCCATTCCAAACATAGGAAATACATCCCAAGGCGCTAATACAACAAGGAATACAATAAGAATCAAGCCAAATAAGAAGCCGGGGGTACTAAGGCCAAACATAGATGTCACCAAAGCAGCATTATCAAACATCTTGCCCCGCTTGATGGCACTGCGCACCCCAACGGGAATAGTAATACCAAAGATTATAGTCAACGTAATAAGATTGATAACAAGTGAATTGGTTATTGGCGCGCGCACATGGTCTATAACCGGTGCACGGGTCTCCATGGACATACCAAAGTTGCCTTGGAATACGGCCGCTAGCCAATAGAAATACTGAATAATGTGGGGTTGATCCAATGCCATGTCTCTTATGATAGCCTCTCTCATGGCGGCAACCTCATGAGGCTCCATGCCTGCTGCCACCTCCGGCGGTAGGAACATGTCCACTGCATCCCCCGGCATAGTGCGAAACAGCATAAAAATAAAGAGCGAAACTAAGAACAATACCAGGACAATGTACAAGACACGCCTTAACAAAAATTTGACCACGGATGAACCCTCCCATTTATTGTGAACTTGCTATGGTAAAACCGTATGCTTAGTTCTCTGTGACTATAGACCTAAACTACTGGTTATGTAAAGCCCCTGCGACAAAAGCTGCCGCAGGGACTAAAACACGTATTAATGATGATGCTATTGTTGGCAATTAACGCCAGTATGCTCTTTGAACTGCTTCTGGGAATGCCCACAAGCTGGTGTTGAACCAGTTGCCCAAATCTACGGGAACAAAGTCATGTATAACGGAAGAATGGAAAGGCAGGGTAAGGGCTTGGTAGGTGCGATATTCCATATAGTCCATATAGGCTTCAATGAAAGCATCGCGGCCTGCGTCTGTGGTGATATCTGTCGCACGGATATTGTCAGCAAGTTGACGCCACTCTGGGCTATCAGCTTGATGCCAGTTTTGTGCAGGGATAGCATCCAGGCTTGCTTGAATCCATGGTGACCAGGTAAGAGCCATGGTTACACCAAGGGTATGCATTTCGAAACGGCCGCCAGCGAATCTGTAACCGCTGCTTAGAGCCTGGCTCCAAAGGTCACTGCGTTCTTGGATAACAAGGCCACCTACATAGGCTACATTATCAAAGAATGTGAGTTCCATTGCATCGCGGAATGGATATGGTACTGCGCGAACCATCCAGTTGATAATTAGAGGCATAAGCTCTTGCTCGCCAGTGTATACTTTGTTGCTGCGGATGGCGATACCGCCTTCACTGTATACTCTCACGACTTCGCCGTCTTCGTCAGTGCCCCACTCCCATACGTCTACCATTTTATGGCGGAGTTCGTCTTCGCCTTGTACAAATGGGGTTCCGTCTGCGTTGTATACCCAGCCGCCTGCTTCAAGAAGCTCGATTGCGCGGGCAATGTTGAGGCTATAGATTGTTACTCTGTCATACAGACCACGGTCAACTGCTTCTTGATGCCACCACCATGCATCTGACCATGGACCATGTTGCACGGAAGCAAAGCCGCGACCTACGATTTCGTTCATTGCTTCACGATCTTGTAGGAAGGACAGAGCTTGACGTACTTCAACAAACTGAGTTGGGCCAACATCTACATGGAATTGTGTGAAGAGTTGTCCGTTTTGTGGGTAAGTGATAAAGGTATGAGTGCCGCCGCCTACCAGTACATCCATACCGGTTTCAAGGGTTGCACCATCGGATACGTTTTCTGCTACGTGTGCAAGGCCAGTGGCCAACGCGTCAACCATTACTGGAGACGGGGTTAGACGCCAGATTACACGCTCGATACGGGGGCGATAACCATCCCATGTACCTGGGAAGTAGGGGTTGGCAACCATGGTAAGCACGCCATTACCTACATCTACGCTTTCAAATACATACGGGCCTGCAACAACAGGGTTGGTGAAGAGGATACCGTCACCGATTTCTTCATATAATCTGTTGTCATCAGCGTCATACATATACTCGCCTTCTGCGTCAAGCAGGTATACTCTTCTGGTTTCGCCGCCGTAGATTCTTTCACGAACGGATTCAACTGTAAGAGGGCCGCCGCCGATTGCGGTGAGGTATACGCCATCACCATCGTCATGAGCTTCTACGCCGAAGATATGCAATGGTGTTGGGCCGTAGTTCATGTTTGCACTGGCTTCCCAGAAGTTGGGGAGGTATCTGCCATAAATGGTTACAGAGAACTGGCTTTCATTGTAGATGCGAACACTTGGAAGCACATCAATTTCGCCAGACATGAATGCACCACGATAGGCTACATGTGGAAGTGCAAAGTTTGAAGGTACTACAGATGTCCATTGATAACTGAGTGCGAAGGCAACGCCGCCTGCAAAGTGATATGCCGTGATGGGTGTGCCGTCAGAGAAACGAAGATCTGTATAGACTGTAAAGGTGTAGGTCCTGTCGCCAGTATCTGGGTCATCAGTGATTACAGGCCATGCGCCATCTACGCTAACAATGGGGTTGGGGAAGAATTCGTTGTTGTGATTACGTCCCATGATGGATACGCCAGTCGTAAGTACGCGTGCTTGTGCATTGGGAGATGGGTTACTCCACGCTGCATCTAGCTGGTTAGAGTCTGGACGTGTGATTGTTGCGTTGATGATGTAGCTGCCTGGTACGGCAGACATACCTGCTGCACGGGCCATGATATACTCGCGACCCTCTGCTGGAGGCTCTACATCTGGTGGTTCTGGAGTTGCTTCAGCTACGTCAGGTGTTGGGGCTGGGGTTGCTACTGGTGTTGGGTCAGCAGTGCCACCTTCTTCGCCGTTCCTGTTGCACGCTGCCAGCACAAATATGGAAAGTGTTAGCAAGAGTGCGAAAAGCAATAACTTTTTCATCTTTCTTCTCCTTTCATAGTGAATGCCGATTTTATGTAACCGACATTTTAATCTATTTCCGGTTACTATATCATAGAAAATATCATTTGTCTATTCAAATGTTACAAACTCGTTACAGACAATATTTATCTCCTGAGGGCTTGAAAATGCTAGCTTACTTTGAATATGGATGCCTGTTTTTTGTCTATTTGGGCTATTGGGGAGCGTAAATTTCGCCAATGATTACGTTATTTTATGCATTATGCTTGTACCAGTTGTACAATTTTGCCCAAACATAAGAACCTGGGTTTATGGGGGTGTTGTTTTATTGCTTATTATTTTATTGGTTATGGGCCCGGCCTTATGAAAGAGAACGAACTGATAAAGACTAATCTTTTACATTCTAGCTTGTGCTAACGCAGTAGCCAGGTTTTATTAAACTTTATTTTAACTATGTAGGAACTGGTGCGCCATGACATATTTGGCAGGAAATCAGTCTGGATATCTGCATAAACCTTTTTAAGCCGCTTATTTAGCGGGCTTAGCCACATAATTGCAGGCCATAATTTGTGCATATGCATGTGCATCACAAGCATGATTCAACATGAAATAGCCCACTAACCTCTCCAGTTAGTGGGCTATTAAATAAAAATCAAGGTACAATGTCAGCTCATGTTTCAAGGGAGACCTAATGAAATTTAAAGCGCAGGAGGTGTAAGCACAACCAATTCCGGTAAGTTCTGTTCACTGCCTGCCATACGCACGTTGAGAAGATACTCCCCTGCCCCGGCAAAGAATCCAGCCCGAATAATATATTCCTGGCCTTCTTCCAGCCTTATTTTTATCAGGGCATTGAGCCCCTCACCGCCATCATCGTCTAGGGCAAGAATATTGCCATCGGTATCCAACAGCCAGAGATACGGATCCGTTGCGCTTGCGGCTTGGGAGGTGTAGATGAGCCAATAGCCTGTTTGGGTAGGCACGAAGGCGAACTCTGTTTCCCGCATGATACGCCTCATGGCATGGCCATGTGGCACAAGGATTTCATATGTGGGCGAGACCAACAAAACTGTTGTGGTTGCATCCCAGCCTGCCCAGGCCTCAATTGTATAGTCGTGCCCGCCGGCCATGTGTAATGAAATCACTGCACCCGAGGTATGAAGTGTAAAGCTGCCTGAAGCATCTGTTATGCTAAGGTCGTTCCAGTTACCACCCGGGGCTAGTAGCTGGATGCTCCAGGAGCTTGTTTCTTCAGGAGAAAATACAAACCAAGACTCATTGTCCACGAGGATATAACCGCCATCTGTGGGGATTCTTGTACGCCAGTCACGGGTGATGTTCCAGTCATAGTCATCATTCCAGTTGTGATCATTATTCCAGTCGTAATTCCAGTCATAATCCCCATCATAGAAGTAGAAGGTGTCTACAATATATTCCCAATCAATGTCCCGTCCTGAATTGGAATTCCGGTTCCAGTCTATATCCCAGTCCCAGTCTGGAGTCCATGGCTGGTAAGGCTCTACAACCAATGTAAAGCTGAAATTATTGCTCCACTGAGAAGATGCCCAGATTACATACTCTATATCAGCTTCAAGCTCTACTGTTGTCCAATCGTTCCACCAGCGGCTTCCTTCTACTGGGATGATGAAACTGCCATAGGTATCTGTTATTAGTACAATTGCATCGTCTGTACTGTTTTCTATGCTAAATGTCCAGGGGCCTGTTGTGTCTGGCATGAATGAAAGGTGAGTCTCCTGGCTTACCTGGGCCTCGCCGCCATAGGATGGGAGTGCTTCCCTATCTGCATCCAAATCTATGGTCAGGCCCCATGCTGCCAATGAGTCCCAATCTATCCATGGTACGAAGGTATCCGTGGGAGAAACTTCTAATGTATATGTTCCATCCCAGTCCGACCAGCCGCGGATAATGTATTCTACCCCGGCCACTAGGCGGACGGTGGCACTAAACTCGCTCGCCCAGCCATCTAGCGTACCGGCGACAAAGTTACGGCGGTTGTCTTGGATTTCTATATCCACATACATCCCGGTGCTGGCCGCGTCAAAGAGCCAAAACCCTGATGTCTCAGGGGTGAAGGAGTAAAATAGCCTGTCATGGCCTCTTACAAAGCCGCCAGTGCCAGGGATTTCTATAGGGATGGGGACAGGACGGGTGGGTCTTTCAAATGCCTCTGACATGAAAACTGTCAGGGTGTATGTTCCTACCGGCCCCCAACTTGACCCGGCATGTATTACATAAGGTGCGCCTTCTACCATGTGCACCTTGACTATGGCATTGCCGCCGGGAGCGGTTCCGCTGTCTGTAGCCAATACGTGGCCGTAGTGGTTGGTTACTGTCAGGCGTGGAGAGTATGGGTTGTCTGTGTCGCTGGTTACGAAGGTCCAGTAGCCTGTGGCATTGGGGGTGAAGGAGAAGTGGGTTTCTTGGGTTATTGTTACTGTTGTGGTGTTGGGGGGTGGGATGTTGTCTAAATCGCCAATTGCATCGACTTCTGCATCCGTCTCGATATCTGTCTCAATTTCTACTTCTGGTGTTGCGGCAGCGGCGAAAACACTGCTTGGTGAAATAATCAGCATTGCCATCGCTAGGGCGCAAGCTGCGATCATTGCCAATCTTACCACTGGTTTTTTGGACACTTGCTTCATTATGCACGTCCTTTCGTTTTGTGATAGGTTCATTTATAGGATAAGACGATATTAACATAGATTGGTATGCCAGGCTATTTGCGGTTATTGGCAACCCGCTTTTGATGATTTGGTCAAAAGCAATTTTCCGCTTTTGACGATAACGCCAAACGCGATCCTATGCCCGATTATCACCAGCAGATGAGCCTCGTATATCCCCATTACAGTACCCAGGGACGGATGGCAAAAAACCTATTACTGCATCCAAACTAAGGCCAAGAGCCCGCCCACAGTGATTATTAGCTATCACGGTGGGCGGGCCCCCTAGGCCTCTGCTATTGCTAGAGAGGAAGCTTGCGCTTACGACTCAAACCTGTTGTTAATAAGCAGCACCTCAATAGTCTGACCATAAGCAGTTATTGTAAAGTCGATAGTCTGCCACTGGGCAAACTTATTTACATCTATTGCCCGCACATAACCTGCTGGCCCTGATATGCTTACAAATTGCATTGCGTCCACACCATCTTGGTCTACCGCGGTGATTACTGCTCCTGTTATATCCGCGCCTTCTCCGTTTAGCCTTGTCCACATCCGTATCAAGCCTGCTGCTGCCAATGACGCGTTGTCATCGTTGCCATTGTTGAAGATGTTTAGGCTCAATACTCGTGGTCTTGGGTTTATTAGCGTCAACTCTATTGTTTGACCATATGCGGTTATTGTGAAATAAATCCGTTGCCAGTTTGCGTTGAAATTCACATCTACAACGTTCAAATTGCCTGGATTATTCCACATTTCATTGGCGCGA
>Ga0123355_10007226_pt1 | contig 16598 bp, 16 predicted proteins | sample TergutEmb28metaG_3_FD_89872 | JGI IMG/M metagenome (GOLD analysis project Ga0123355, IMG submission 89872) | Embiratermes neotenicus P1 segment gut microbial communities from Petit-Saut dam, French Guiana - Emb289 P1 | ecosystem: Host-associated > Arthropoda: Insects > Digestive system > Gut ...
AGTTGATCAATGAATGATAGACTCGGGGGGGGGGGAGAAGCGCCGCGGTCCAAACTAAAAACACACCGTAAGTGCGGGGGGGGGGGGGGCGGGGGCAATTTAATCAGAAAACTCTGAGCACAAAATAACTCAAGATTCATGCCTCACCAACATCGACATACAAGAGTAGATTTGTGAAGTAGATTTTTTGATGAAAACCACCATTATAAATCCATATTTAATAGCGCACGAGTATACACATCGTGTACAGACGTCAGCAATCTGGCATGTCACACATAGCTGAGCTGTTCACTGTCATGCTAGAGTTCAACAGCCACTAAGCAACTGATGTCCAAACAATTTGCAAACAGATCAAACTGACCTATACAGTACACGTTAACCGAGTGGTAATGCGTCCGACATATTCCAGAAGTACCAGGTTGAAATCTCGCCTGGACAAACAGATGTATGATTCTGAAACATTACAAAACGTGCTACAGGTTTTGGCGGTTTTCTCCCATCCTTTCACAAGAAAATACTTCCAATGCCTCCAATGTGACCAAAACTGCGTCCTTATATATCCCTTCCTAAGTATTATTTATTCATCATCAGCCTTTGGACGAATGGATCCAAGTAGTGCCAACACACCTAAAGTGTTCCGAGGTACCCGGTTCCAATCCGGACCAAAATACCGCTAATTTCATGTTTTCATTGGGACTTTCCAAGCAAATGCCTCACTGTTCGTTCCAATAAGCAGCAAGCATATCGAAATATCTTCCGATTTATCACTCATGTATAAATTTCAACATCTGACCCCTCGCACCTTAAGAGAAAGACAGCGTTGTAAAAACCAAATAACAAACAATGATCATAATCCCACTGCATTCAGCGCTACACTGCAACTACTTCTGAAACTAGACCTTTAAGTAACTGAAGTATCGATCAATTTCCATTACCTTGTGTTCGGTAAATCTGCCCTACTCTTCTCGAAATTTTGAAAACTATAACTATCAGTCAACCGCATTCGGTAGGTCCCTATGTCACTTTCCACACAAAGTATTCTGTGCTGTAGACCTATTCGTATTTATTAGCCCATTGAGCACACGGTTAGATACGGACAGCCGTGCAGTAGGAATGTATCAAACTTCTCTGATATTAGAAAGAACATTTTATTCCTATAAGTTTCATTACTTTATTTTGATACGTTTTAATGTAAATGTTTTGTGTTTAGGTTACGAACAAATTCAAGTATTTTTCGGGCCATGATAAATTATTGTCCCAGAAAAATGTCATGACAATGTGTTAAACTAGGTCCTAACGCAACATTAACGTAGGAACAAATGAGTGTAGCTGACATTCTTCGAAGGAACTTGGGTGAGTTATTTCGGCAGAAATTAGGTGCGCTGTGCGTTAAGAGAGTGCCACCAGCGTCGAATAAACAAGACACTGTTGTCGCAGCCGTCAACACCGATATCATCATCGTTATCATCATCATATCATAATCACAAACACAGCAGTACGCTTTAGCTCGACCGCATACATTTCTTCGTTCTGTAGATTTATAAGAGACTTCGGAAAGGATATTATTCTTTTCAGGCACTTCGTGTGAACGAAACAAGCAGGAGGTCTGAACACTTGCTAAAAAGATTGCTTGGGCTTTTAAAAAAGGCCTTAAGAGGTGTACATACCGCAAAACGAAGGAACCGCGAACTGCTACTGACAAACTCATTGATATAAGTAATCTGACCAGTTACATTTAGACAACACACAGACACAGCGCATGAACAAATTATCTCCGAAATGGCCTATGAAGGGGCTCCCAGCGAGGAAAGAGATCAATGGGAAGGAATATAAGGAAAATAAACTTAAGTTCTGAAGGTCGGAACAGATTCAAAGCATCGGATCCCGACGGAAAAGAAACATATTTTAAACCATTTTTTATGTTTCCGTATTTTCTACTTATTATTTCAAAAAGCATGTCAGACCACATGTTTTACTGCATTTTATCTTTGGGGCTTCAGCATTCTCACTTTCTTTTTATAAGAATCCAAATTTGTTCCAAAAATTAATGTTGTAACGACGGCAGTGTTAGTGCGGTCCAGGATACGCTAGACCATGAACCGCCCTGACGTGGGATCGCAGGTTTGAATTCTCGGAGCATGAGGGTATGTTCGTGCTCTTCTGTTATGTAATTAGAGACCTTGCGATGGACCGATCACGAAGTCGTACGAAATATCCGAAAGGGGTTGTTTTTCAAAAAGTTAATTCTGAACTTAAAGAAGTCAAGGGCCTAATTCATGACAGTTTTAGAAGTTTGGAACAAGCATCTGGGCATATCAATTGAACCATACATGTGTCAACATACAAATTTAGCAAGATTACGACGATATTTATCGGCAGCTTAAGTATTCTGGAAACAACTCCCACTCTTCGAATATGTGTAACATCCATTACCCCAACCTACTGATCAAGCTTCATATCCCGAGCTCCGTAACTCGCATGTACACAGTCCCAGATTTAAGTATCAAATACAACTTAACATATACTTCTACCTGAACTTAAATGCATAATACAGTGTAAATAAAATACATATGAGTGAATACTGAATGGTTTAAACTGGTACTTAGGTACGTATTGTACATGAACGTAACATCCAGACTGGAGTTCCATGAAATTTTTCAGCCACTCCAAATAATGCAATTGTGTTTCTTAGTTTATTTAATGACTCTGTGTTAACTGTATACTTTAATTAATGCTGAGTCAGAAACTGCAGAATGCCATAAACAGCAAAGCCGAAAGGATGTGGGAGGCAGACCTGTCTGACTCTAATGTGCTGCCCTACATTTCTGCTAGAGATACTTAGAGTACATTAGCAGGTATCGACTGAATTCAAGAAGACCTCTCTACCAGCTGGCCAATCGTGCACCAGTAATACGTGTCGTGACAGTCTGTCTCAGTTACCAGTACCAAGTTTCATACATAACTGTCATCACCATTACTTAAATCAGTATAAGAAACATTAGTTGTAATACGTAAAATATACCGTATCACGTGTTATTTAACTTCACGTGCCACAATTTTCGTGACAGATTTATGAAGTAAATTACAGTAGTTCAAATTCCATACTGATAGTAGTTAGAAAAAACTACAAAATAAGTTTCGATATACGATTGTATCCAGAAGCCTTCAGACCGAATTCGTTCCGCAAGACCAAAATTTATCACCCTGATCTTATACATTCTGAAATACCACAAACATACTGTATCACACAAACCAATCACGCTATCAAGACAAAGGAACATTTCCATCTAACGTATCAGTATTTTTTCAGCACAAGAATCAATGTTAAGTCCGAGAAATAGGCTGCCAACGGTATTCAACCCGGGCTCGCTGCCACAGTATATGAGTCGTGAAGGAGTGAGACACGGTCAGCTCATGCATTTCTTCACACATGCCGCCGTGTAACGTACGAAATGTTGTTCAACCCTTCTGTCGACCTGAAAATTACAAACCGTTTATGGCAAGCAAACAACCTTATATGCAAGCGTCGTAGGAGTCAGCGGTAAACCAACCGGCAAAGGTCTTTGACCTCAGGAGGAGACATACCTGAGTGACGTTACATGACCACATCCGACGATTGCAATACACTGCTCCTAATACGGAATAAGTATTTTCTGTATCAACGGAATGTTACACGTTTTGTTCTAAATGTTTTCAGGTTTTGCTGATTTTTTCGTAAGATAGGACTGTGGATCTTTGTGTTATTCATTCCGCGCATTATAATCAGTAATTTACAATAATTAACCAACGAAATGTACATAATTAGTCGTTTACACTTCATATTTTTAAAACACCACAAAAAGAACCAATTTAAATAAAATTAAACAGATTACAAAACAAACTTCACATCAAGTGACAAATCCTGTGTATTTCGGCACCATCCTGCCATTATCAGGGAGTTTATCAACAACAAAGGTTTGTATTCGTACCTGTTGGACCTACAACCTTTGTTTCTGATAAACTCGCTGATAATGGCACCCTGGTGCCGAAACATGTAGGAGGTGACACCTGTTGTAAAGTGTGTTTTGTAATCTGTTTTATTGTATTTTAATGAGTTCATTTTGTTGTTTTTTAAATATGGAATATAAGAAAATTCACGGTATAAATAACATAAAATGATTATTTACTCATTCATAACTATATTGAAACAGTGAAACTCGTATAAGTTTCGAACCCTATAGGTTCATCAGCACGCAGTACATCAAACAGTTTTGTATACAGTACATCTAATTATTTTTTAGGTGGATGAAGCCTGATCTCTTTTGTAACGTGTGGAAAAACAAAGTAGTATTCCGTGTAGAACAGTTAAGTAGTCTACACACAACAAAACGGAAGACAATTACACAGTGTTTAGGAGTCAGCATATGTATGTAATGGTGGTTGACAAGGTACCATGACGTTTCGTATACTTTCTCGCAATGAATTTAGATCGCTTAGAGGTCGTCTGTAGGCAGCGAGTCGGTAACTGGAACATCCACGTACTATTCCATTGACACTGGAATGAATGAGTGACGAGGCTATCTTAGAACCACAGTGCAGGACCCTTCTTCCTGCTCTAATCCCCTTCGTTGACCAAGTGACAGTCAAAGCCGACATTATGCTTTTAATAACACGGTAAATATCATTTGGACAAATTAAATTTAAACGATTACTGCGATATTCCCTCAATAAGATGTCACTCCGGTGGCGCGGCTTGAAGCCCATGGCACAGCATTATCTGATTCTCGGACATGATACCAAGCAGCCACGACACTGTGCAGAATGAACTGTGTTACTCACATCTTCCACATAATGAACTTCATCAACTGAATACATCTTCTTCACGTCGTCCGTGTTGTGAAGTCGGCCCATCCAGACGGCGAATTCTTCAGGCAGTCGAGGCATGAAGAGCAGCGCCTTGGCTGTCGCAACCTCCACAACGCCATAGAAAAGCGGCTCCTTCACTCCGAACATCCACTGGAAGTACGGCTCCTGGGAAAAAAAAAGTGCAGAGAATGTATCTCTAATTCAAGGAATTACTGAACTGGGGCGAACAGAGGTGGTCACAGTGATGCAAGTGACATGGACCTGAAACCATTTTAATGTCCTTATTTCTTCTTACAAAAGCGAAGCAAAATTACGAACAAGGCATACTCATCAGTAGACCTAGAAACAGAAAGTCCGTATTCGTGACCTGTTTTAAGACATCACCTCAGAAAACCACCTGAACTGATTCCTATCACAGACGTAAGGAAATGCGGGCCCTACACACAGCGCAATAATCCCGTGCCTTCACTCTGTTATTGCTCCTAGATCTCAACAATAGTTTTCATTAAAGTATCTCGAAATCGTTCAGACTTAAGATAAAATCATAATACAAAAAATATTACCTTATATTCTAAAAAATTCCTGAGATAAACAAACCACACATACTCAGTCTAACACAACACAACACAACCTGTGTTATGTTAGATTGAATACGTTTGGTTTCTTTATTGACAAACACAACGGTGTGGCTTTTTTTTTTTATTTTTTTTTATTTTATTTATTGCATTAGAAGTATGTAACAGGTTGTACATGTCATGGTTTCTTCGAAAACTGTTCCGGTTACCAGTTTGTTTGTTGAGGATGAGGAGTTGGTTGGGTGTCGGGGTTGGTAGTCTCGGTTATGAAGAGGTCAGTGTAGCAGTGAAAAGTTAATACAATTTGGTAAAAAACACTGCAGTCTGTTGGGGGGGAGGTAATTATAGGAGGATGTGTTTGATTCGTTTATGTCTGTATTTGGAATACTGGAGATGAAGGTCTTGTAAGGTATAGTTTCCGATGTGTTGAATAAGTGGGTTTGCATGTGCGGGACATTGTGAGAAAAACTTATCTGTTATACGGAGGATGAATTGTGCGATCGTTGGGATGTGGAGTTCAGAGTGTAGGATGTGAATAGGGGTGCGGCGAGGGTAATCGCCAATGACTCGCAGGCATTTAGATTGAAATATTTGTAACTGTTGGAGGTTGGTTAAGGAAGTGGCACTCCACACTGGGGCGGCGTATGTACACATGGATCGGAGAATGAGCTTGTAAATCAGAAGTTTGTTAGTTAAGTTCAATGGGGAGTCGCGAGATAGGAGAGGAAATAGCTTCAGGAAAGTTCCAGTGGCTCTGTGGCGGGCGTTTAGTAGGTGTTTGGAAAATAAGAGTTTGGAGTCTAGAAGGATTCCCAGGTATCTGACTGTATTAGACCAGGGTATGGGTGTAGTTTGGAGGAGTAGGGGTTTGGGCGGTGTGGCTTCCATCAAGATTCCTCATAGTGTTTGATGCAATGTCTCAACAATACTCCTTTTACCGTATAGTTACTGATCACCGTCTGAGGTATATATACAACCGACGTTTCAAGACTTCCACCTACTCTTCTTTTCAGGCACTTGGTTTGTCATACAATTACGAAAAATTATATTATTATTATTATTATTATTATTAATTCAAATACTAGTGGCGATGAAAATGAGAATCGAACTCGACAGTCTGGAATATTATCTTATGTTTATTGGACCGTGCATCATCTTGATAGTTGAATAAAGAGAGACCAACTTGATGTCACTTGATTTATTATTTCTTTACTTAATGCTCAACATGTTTCGGAATCCATCCTCAAGAGCTTGCGACTTATGTGTTGAGTTCGTGGGTTATGCATTAAGCATTAAGTAAAGAAATAATAAATCAAGTGACATCAAGTTGATCTCTCTTTATTCAACTAGAATATTATGTTTGATAACCTCCGCCTCTGGTCCTTGAAATTATAACTTACAGTACCTCACACGTTTTCTCGCCAAAAATTTGGAAGCAGAATTTCTACAATTTACAAATGAAGTAAAACTGGCTACGCAAATGCAGCCAGTGTTTATGCTGGCGACGTATCGTTTTAATTTACGAGGAAAATATATGCAACAATGCTGCAGATGCTTTGAATGTTTATATACTACAAAATCATAGAATTTGCGACCGATAACACCACAGAGAACACCGATGAGACAATATCTACTGCATACAGCACTGAACCAAAAACACTTCATTAGCTACAAGGTTATGTATGGTGAAGGTACAGACCAGTATCGCCATTCTTAACCCAGTGGCATACTTGTGACAGCTACAACTCGTCTGTCTGTTCGGGTTACGGTTTGACGCAATCCGAACGTCGACGGCTGTGAAACATCACTGCACGCATTTCAATCATTTCCCTACTTAACAGCAGACACTGTAAACCTATGCTGATGTTTTGTAATGATTTTGAAGGGTTCACTTTGAAATATCTGATTTAATGTAACACAAATATTGCAGCAGCGTACAAAGTACGTGGACGTGTATTTTAATTTAGGAAACAAGAATAAGACTGAATTAACCGAGGTTGCAATTAAAGTTGTCAACAAAAAATGCTTCACTCATAGCCAACAGTAGTCTGCAGCCTACCCTCACACACACAACCCACGGCTATTACGAGCGGTAGCTCAGTCGGCTAGTACCCAGGTAATCAGCTTAGCCAAAACCTGTATTCAAACATCAGCATGCCCTTCGGTCGAGTTTGTTGAGCTGTAAAGTACGTAAAATTTTCTCTTCTCCACACCCGTCCAGACCGACCCTGTGGCACACCCATCCTCATGTACGACGGGTAACCGGGGATAAAGTGGTTGGGGCATGGCGTTAACGATCCACCCCACCTAGCACTGAGGTTAAAGAGTGTATACAGCTGTGCCTGCACAGCATGTTAGGGGAGACCTTTACCTTTGCAGTACGTATAAAATGGTCCACTCTGCACAGCCCTGGTTACTGTGGGATAAGGGCTGACTCTTACTACAATGTTGGCCTATGTATATTAGGCCTGTCTATTTGTAAGAACAGAGACAGGAGATTACCTCTCCTCCAAAGCATTTAGACCAGCTATGGGGCCCATCCAGCCTCCTACTCAATGATGCCAGGGGCTCTTTTCCCAGAGGGAAAGCGGCAGGGATGTGAAGCTGACCGCTCATCTCCATCTAGTGCCAAGGTTAAGAATACATGGACACAAACCTCCGCTTCCCCGTACGCCTTCAACGCGGGCAGAAGGATAAATTTTACTTTACAGAACAAACTTGCATCTCACGCACTCGTCTTTCTACTCTGTTTCATTCATTCTTTATTGTATCTCGTTACAGCCATGTCTGTTTGATGCGGGTTTCTACCATATTCACATATATTTTAATAAAGATATCTGGTAAAAAAATATACTGTTATGATTAAAACAAGTTAAAAGTAATTTGTGCAACACCATTCAGCTATTTCTAGCATTTTAAATCCCCCCTTCATTCTGCGTTCCGCTGCAACCAGACACACTTAGCATCTTTAATAGCACAAATGCGCCACAAAACGCGCTCTCTGTTCATATGCCAGGAACCAGCAGGGTCTGAAAAACTTCTCCAAGACCTACTTGCAAACCACAAATTCCTTTCCCTTCCCTGTTACTTATACTATATATATATGCACACACACACACACACACACACACACATGTAGGGTACTTCATTAAATGTATGGCCTGGTTTAAACTCCTGTGTTTCCTGTGGCCACCAAGACCTAAGCACCTTATCTATTCCTCCTGCACACTGCAGTCTCCATACCTCCATCAGGTGAATGGTGCTTGTAATTTTTACTCGCCTCATACTAAATTACGAGTGGATTTTTCAGTTCGTGGAAATCGGTGTTCATATTTGAAACCAACAGGTTTCAACCGACCTAACACCTAATTCCATGAAGCAGACGTCCCCAGAGAAGCTAACAGTTGTTCAGCTAGTCAAGAAACTCGCCTGATTTTACGACAGGTAGGAATGTTTTATTTGACGACGGTATCAACTGCTGATTATATAGCGTCGTTGGATAAATTAAATAAGCGACTGGAAGATACATACAACGTTACTGACAAGGAAGTACCCGGAGAGAAACATGTCCCCGTGCTACTTTCTCCATCACAAGTCCCACACGGACAGACGTGGAATCGAATCCGCATTTTATGGAAAACGAAGAATCAGTATCTTAATTACATGAGGCTCCCAAAGGTCCCCGTCCGGAATCAGAAAAAGCCAGCCCACAGCTTCCCAAAATGTCTCCTTAACAACGATTTCAACATTACCCTTCCTCCAACAGCTGGGTCTTCCAAGCAACCCACGTAATCAAGTGAGCAGGACAGAGACCGCCTTAAAGCAAAATAAGGCAGACAGCTTCCACTTACCGTTACCTTACAGGCGCATCTCGGGGCTGCACGGATCCTTAGCTTTATTGCACCGACCTCCTTCTGGTTGCAAAACACTTTTTTATATAAATAAACGGCACAGTCACGTTTATGAATGAGAGACGTGTTTCACTAATTTTGACGTCATCAACCTTAAAACACTACCAAACAAAACAGCATCCGCTAAGCTTGTTCTTGCAGATATGAAGTTCACATCACAGTTTGCACTGTCAGTCTCACGCTGCTGAAGATCACGTGGGACTGTTTGTGTAACTAGCTCAAACAGTCGCACACAGCATATAAATTCTCTTTTTAATATTAACAAATGTAGGCAAATGCAAAAAAAAAGCACACAAATGCTCACACAGAAAACGCATTTACAATGAATTTAGGGGTTACAGTATAGAACTGCACAAGCAAAATAGTATAATTACCACTTCGGGTTACAAACTTTCAGAATGTATACCAGTATTTACCATGTATACTTGTATCTACCGTGTTTTGTACTGTTTGTACTGTGTTTTTTGTATTGTTTGGTTTATGTATATTTATTCTTATTTGTTTTGTTTGTACTAGTATAAGGACTACTGCCACCGAGTGACAACTCAATTGCAGTTACTATTATTATTAGTATTATTATTATTATTATTAGTAGTAGTAGTAGTAGTAGTAGGCTATTTTAAACAGAAGCGTTTAAGCCCGTCTGTAGATCACAACCAAAACCATATTACGGTATTATTCCTAACATGCTTTAATCCTGACACCACAGTCAGCAGATCATAAACATACAAAAGAATAAAGAGTTACTCCCCTTTCCCAACATCAGAATAAGATAATATAAACATACGCCTAAAATCAATTAATTTCACACCCACACTAATCACAATCACAATACCTTTAACTAGTTTTAAAATAAAGAGAAATATGAATTTCTAAGTCCATATCAAACGTTTTAAATTTCAAACAACACTATCATTCAAACAATCTAAACGTTAAATCCCTCTAAGCCCTAAATTTCCATAAAACTCAAAAAAGAAGCTAAAACTGTTTCATATTCTCAGGCGAATTTCGTACTGATAAAAAATAGGGATATAAAGTTTTAAGTTTTAAAATGGCGAAGAATAATAAACAATAAAAAATACAATATTTAAAAAAAACTGTTGGGTTTTAGCTATTCATTTGTTCGGAGATTCGGAGGTTCAAAACTCCAGTTAAAAGAGACAACAATAGCGTATGTCGTGTCGCGCCCAATCCTAACAACTGCTTCAGTTTGTTTGCTCTCACATTATAACACAAAGCACTTTTTACATGCAAGTACGTATAAATTGCGTGATTAATTTCTACGTTGAATCGCCACAGTTATTTTCATTTAAAGAGTCACTGAATTAACTTTAACACACTTATCAAAATGGAGCATCATAATTACTAATAAAATTACTTCCATCGTAGCCACGAACGACGTGTGACTACAAAATACACTAGCAATGTAAGAGACAGTGCCACTGTGTTTTCCTCCTCCCACAAACAAATTTGGCGCTGCTCGTAATGAAAAGAAGTCACTGCAGCTGAAATGTGAAATTTTCCTTTTTGAAAGAAATACCGTACATCATTATGACTGGCAAACGATAAATACACTTGATAGCACCATTATTGTTTCCTCCAGTAACATCAACATTGTTTTATTCGAGATCCGGAATCGTTAAATCCGTAGCCAAGTTTCATTACAGTCACCATAACAACTAGATATCATATTAACAAGAAATTCTGAGAAGTACTGCAATGCTCGTTTTCTTCAAAGAAGAACCCCTTTGTGGAATACCAAGGATTAAATTCGCAGTCTCGCGACATGGCCACGTTAATGCTTGTTACACAAGCAAGACAAATAGGCCACACAAAATTGCTCAGAATATATATATTACCTGTCACCACATCAAATTTCACAATGGTTCGTTATTTATCACTTAGTTTCGTCTCAAGCTGGCTATTTATATGTTATATAGAAAAAATACCATCAACATCAAATTTCAAACCAAACACCCCAAAAAAATTTAGAATCCCATACTGGACGGCTCTTGTGCTGCTGAACGTACGAGATCAATATTTTTGAAAAGTCACTGCGGAATAATAATAATAATAATAATAATAATAATACACTATGGGCATTCGAGTTTCTGCTCGGAATCTCTGATCCTGTTCAATGTTCAGTGTCGGCTCTCCATGAGAAATTTTTTTTTGCTAAATGCGTATCAGCGTAAATATGGTTTTACAGACTATATATGCGTGTACATATACACACACACACGCACAAAGAAACAAATTACTAGTCTTGATCGGATCTTACACTAGCAGTTCTATTTTTGTATCTAGTGAACTGCCTTACAAGGGGCGAAATTGTATTCTGAATTTTAAATGTACGGATTTTAAAGAAAGTAGCAGACTGGACTTCCTTAGGCTTTCCCATCGCCCATGTGGAAATATGTTCACGATACTTCATTTTACGTCACACGTAGTACGAAAAGTAAGTTTAAGATAACCATTATAACATACAAGAGTAACCGAAATTCAGTTGTGTAAAGACACCGTCCAATAGAAAATTGCCAAAATTTAAGGGAAGCTGTTTCACAAATATCATCGAATGGAATTAAACCGATAACGGTACACATACAGGAGAGTATTTTCAATATGAAAATATGAAGACTGACGAACGTGTGTATTTTTATTTAGGCTACTTGGCGACAGCCATCATTGGAAGTCACAAAATGAAACATCGGTCAAGCTCGCTTTCGAGTTGTTATGTCTGCACAGAAAATAATGTACATCAGACTTTCAGTTCCTCATGTAGCACTACTATAGACTTGACTTCTCCTTCGAACTATTTGTTTAGGCCGGTAATGGTGTACTTCGAACTCTGACACTACTCTAACAAGCACTTTGTATAACACGAGTCTTCGCTGATAAACGAAAGCAGTGACAAAACAACAAAGGCATAATACATATTATTATTATTATTATTATTATTTAGTGTTATTCATGTTATTTTAAGGTGTGTATTTTTATTACCTCTCTTCTATACGTTTTCGTTTGTTGCTAATTTACTTACCCCATGGAGCAGAGTCCTTGAGAAGCTAACCGGTTTTCAGCTAGTCAAGAAATTCCCCACCTTTTATGGAACACGAAGGTTCATTACCGCACTCACAAGAGCCCGCCACACGTCCCTATCCTGAGCCACCTCGACTTAGTCCATGACCTCATATCACACTTCCTGAAGATCCATCTCAATATATCCCAACCAAAACCCTGTATACACCTCTCTTCTCCCCCATACATGGTACATGCCCCGCCAATCTAATTTTTCTTCATTTGTCAACCGAACAATAATGGGTGATGAGTACAGACATTAAGCTCCTCATTAAGTAGTTTTCTCCATTCCCCTGTTTTCTCGTCCCTCTTAGGCCCAAGTAATATCATCAACACCATATTCTCAAACACCCTCAGCCTACGTTCCTCCCTAAATGTAAGCGACCAAGTTTCACACCCATACACAACACCAGGCAAAATTATAGTTCTGTATATTTCAATCTTTAATTTTTGGACAGCAGACTGGAAGACAAAATATTCTTCACCGTAAAATAACAAGCATTTCCTGACTTCAATCTGCTATTAGTTTCTTCATGAATAGAATTTTGATTTGTTAAGGCTTTTCCCAAATATTTTTACTCTTCCACCCTCTCAAAGGAACTATTACTAATCTTTACATTTTGACTCCTTCTTACATTCTGATCTCGAGACAGTTTTATCAGCGTTTACTTCTAGTGCAATCTCCTTATTAGCCACTACCAAAGTTTCTGCTTTTTCCTTTATATTATGTAAGCTTCCTTCCAATATATTAACATCATCAGCATAAACCGGAAGCTGATGTGTACACCATTCAATTGCAAGCCATCTTGGATTACCTGAACCCTCCTAATGGCGTACTCTAAAGCAAAGTTGAAAAGCTATGGCGATAGAGCATCTCCTTGTTTCAAACCACTCTTAATAGGAAAACTGTAAGACAAATTCTTGCCTACCCGGACTCTGCTATACGTTTCAGTCAGACACACTTTTATTAGGCTTGCCAGTTTCATGCGGATATCAAACTCAATGAGAATATTATACCAGATCTCTCTCCTAAACGAATAAAAAACTTTCTTTAAGTCTATAAATGGATGGTGCACTGCTTCAATGAATTCCGGTTTTTTCTTAAGATCTGACGAACGCATAATATATGATCAGTAATCGGCCTGTTGCCTTGAAATCCACATTGATGGTCCCCAATAATTTCCTCTGCATAAGGAGTTAACCTTGAGAGCAGGATGTTGAATACAATTTTGTACGTAGTAGGCAAAAAAGATAGTCCCTGTAATTATTACAGTCTGTTTTATCACCCTTCTCATAAACAGGTGTACAATGATCGGCTCCTCATACTGCTCAGGCATTTCTTCCTTATTCCAAACAGAATTAATAACTTTATGAATCTCACAGCGAATTATTCTACACCCTGCCCGAAACAATTCTGCCGAGATTTGATCAGTACCGACGATTTCTGTCTTTTTAGCTTTTCAATACCCAACTCAACCTCAAAGGCACTCGACCAGAGCATTAATGGTTCTGCTGTGTGTATATCTGTCTGTCAAACATCATTAATCCTTTAAACGCCAAGTTAAATCCCATCTGCCATTTGCTGGCATTATTAGGAGCTCACCATATTCTCCACGTTAGCAGGGTAAAGGTTAAACCCATGTACAGTGAACAGCTGAGAGATGATTCCTACACCTAGCCAAAATACGGTGGGAGTCTGTAAACAAATAACCCTTCTCATCCTTTACTATATTAGTTCTAGGCTGTTAACTCTTCTTAAAGTCATTGAAGCCCCTATACAAGTCTCCGATATTTTTCATCTAACTGTTAGTTTCAAGTTCATCAATTTTAGCTTTCAGATATTCCTTCTATTTTGTTCCTGAAATGTCTACTAGCTTCACGTCTACCTTTGTTGGATTATCTACACTGCTTTGGTTTGGATCTTGTAACCACTGCATTTTAGCCTGCTGTCTTTGACCTGAAAAACCTAAACATTCTTTTTTTCGTTCTTAAGCTTTCGCCGTGTCTTGAATGTAAATTAGCTTCTTTTGGGTATCTCCCCGGCGTCCAATTTTCAAAAACCTTTTGAAAATTGGACGCCGGGGAGATACCCAAAAGAAGCTAATTTACACTCTAAACATTCTTCATCAAACTATGGTTTATGATACTCTCTTTAATGTTCTCCCAAACCCTATTTATGTCCTCACTATCATTTAAGTTCTCCAAATCTGCAAACCTGTTTGAAATCTTCATCTGATACTGTTTCCTAACCTCCAACTCATTTAGCTTCTTGGGATTAAATCTTTCCCCATAAAACTTCCGTGCTGCTTGTTTGATTGCTGTTAATCTTTTCCTGACTTTTGCAACCACCAGATAGTGATCAGTATCACAGTCAGCCCCCTGACAGATCGTACATCGAGTATAATTGAATTCCATCTCATATATATCAATATGTGATCTATCTGGTTGTGAATCTTTCCACCAGGAGAGACCCAGGTGTACTGATAAATGTTTCGGTGTGGGAACATCGTGCTCTTAACAATCAGATTTTTTATATGGCAAATTCTATTCTATTCTATTCTATTCTAACACCATTCTCATTACTATCCTGATGTAGACTCTCATTCCCAATAGTAGGTTTGAAAATATTCTCTCTCCCCTCTTTGCTTTCAAATCTCCTAATAGAATTTTCATATGGTACCTAGGAAAAAGCGGTCAAGGAAGAGTAGAGATATATCTCTACCCACCCTCTGGGCCACATCGGGCCTGTAACGGGATCACTTTTACCTAGGGAAAATATAAAAAATCTGCTCTAATTCCTCATAAAAACTGTCTTTTGAATCGTCGCTTTTCTCCTCACTTGGTGATATGCACATTCAAAACACTGTTGCCACACCAGCAACCCTTCAGAACTATATACGACACCCTATCGCTAACAAACTCTACTCTCTTAACTGCTATTTTTATTCTGTAGTGTACAAAAATCCTTTTCCCAATTGATGATTTTCGTTTCCTTTTTCATAGGAAAAGTTATAATCCCCTGCTTTTACCGTGCGCCTTGTGTCTCACCGGACCTCCTGTACACCCACAAAATTTAATTTATATCTTCTTAATTCCCTGGCTACTGCCTGCCCTATACAGGCTCATAACATTCCAAATACCAAATATCATGTCCCTTTTCCGTTGCTTATGTCGTACCAAATATTAGTCCAGGTCCGAGGCTTTCTGTGTGAACATTTCGTAACATGATACGTTTTTATGGTGAGAAGTTGTTAGCACCTCGCCCCACGTTGGAGGACCACCCCTTGTCTGCTGCCCGCGGCTTCTTGTTCAAAATATTTACAGCTACGCTCCATATTGAAGGCCGTTCCTCCATGAGAAACCCGACGACGCGGCTTGCCGTGGTGACAGGGACCAACTTATCACACCGTTTGTTGTTCGTATTTGTGAATTTCCAGTATGTTCCTGTACTGTCTCTGTAACTGGACTTGTGGTTGTTGTGCCAGCACATAAATAATATAGAACGTTAACCGTTATTATTATTATTATTATTATCATCATCATCATCATCATCACCACCACCACAACAACTCCTTCCCCGACGACTTATCAAAAAGTAAACTCATAATCACAGAAGCATCAACAGTGTTCAGTATTGGATTCTGAAGTGTTAACGGCGATTCCTTTTAAAATTTGGTTTCGGCAGTATTTTGTGTATGAAAACAAACAGCAGGACTGATTTTATAAGGTAAGCCGGAAGGAAGGGATGATGGCACAAAAGCCACGTTTTCAAATAGTTTGTCTATATGGAGGTGTTCATAGCAATGTCCGGCCCATAAAGGAGAGGAGAGCCAGTATATCCAGAATTATGTTTGAGAAACAAATCAGGTCGGTTTTCGTTCCAGAGTGCGTTGATCTTGGCCTGATGACGCACGTGCAATATGAACGCATGGATGAATTCTCCTTCACTGAAGGTCCTGCACTATATGATTATGTTAGGAGCAAAGGTGCAGAATATGCGAGATTCCGGTACGGATTTTAACTACCATAAATTTTGTTAAAAGGTGTTACAAAAAAGCTGCTACCACAGCAACCTTCACAGTGCTCACACCCTCAACGTAGCACCACAGTACCGCAACCTGCCACATCCAACATTACCAGCAAATACACTTCATATGCAGTAACACGTGGTCTTTACTCCTGAAGATGG
>Ga0123355_10007227_pt1 | contig 16597 bp, 15 predicted proteins | sample TergutEmb28metaG_3_FD_89872 | JGI IMG/M metagenome (GOLD analysis project Ga0123355, IMG submission 89872) | Embiratermes neotenicus P1 segment gut microbial communities from Petit-Saut dam, French Guiana - Emb289 P1 | ecosystem: Host-associated > Arthropoda: Insects > Digestive system > Gut ...
ATTTTTGTCAATTTTGCCAAAAGCGCTCCTTCAATTTTTGCGCGCTTTTGGAACATTAATTGCAATTACGTACATTTTTGCATGTTTTTAGCTGCATCACAGATTAACGCAAAGCGTCTCATATTTGCAAATAAAAGCTGAAACCCGCTATTTAAGCCGTCCGCCGCCCTGCCAGTATCCCCTCTATTATCTGGTCTGGTTGAACACCTTCTTGTACCGCATCGGGCTTTAGCTTTATCCTATGGCGCAGCACAGGCAGCGCCAGACTTCTTACATCCTCCGCTACTACATAATCCCGCCCCTGTATTGCAGCCCAGGCTTTGGCGGCCATCAGTAGCGCTATACTTCCCCTGGGGCTTGCCCCTGTTGCTACTGCCCCAACCCGCCGGGTAGTTTCTACTATACTTATGATATAGTTAAATATCCCGTCCTCTACAGCAACGGCTTGCACTTCGGCCTTTGCCTGGGCTATTGCCTCTAGGTTGCATACAGGTAAAAGCTTCTGCCTTGTGGCATTGCCGCTGTGGTGCCTTTGCAGTAGTAGTTTTTCCGCTACTATGCCTGGGTAGTTCATGGGTAGCTTTATCATAAAACGGTCATTGAGGGCCTCTGACAGGGTTTGGGCTCCGTCATGAGTGGCTATCATAAAAAATGGCTCTGGCAGTGCGTAACACTTAGAATCAGCATACTGAGCTTGCATATCCACTAGCTCTATAAGAGAATCTTGATGGCCCACGGTTTTAACCGCATCCGCCACAAAAACTTGCGAAAACAGCGGCTCCTTATTATATTCTAGCTCATCGTTATGCCGCTTATTACTGCAAGTCAAGCCTAAGGCCTGGGCTATGGCTTGAGCCCAGTCTGTTTTGCCTAGGCCTGTTGGACCTGTTAGCAGCATATGGCCACCGGCAAAAAAGGCTGCTAGGGCTAGCTCTGTCATGTTTTCCTGGTTTAGTACTTGCTCGCTTACTTGGGCCTTTACACCCAAAACAATATCTCTTAACATTCGTTTCTCCTAAGCTCTGTAATTTAATGGTATACTAAGATTATAACATACTCTACCTAAGGAGATATATATGTTCTCAGCTTTTTCTCATAGTTTTTCATCCACTGCGTCCTCACAGGGTTATAGGCTTGACTATTCAATTGGGGCCTTAGGCACCCCCTCCATGGGGGAAGTCACAGAGGATGCCACATATTTAGCATTTCAAAAGATAGATATAGCCACCCTTATATGCCTGCATGTAGTGGACACAACCCGGCACAACTGGCAAGATGTACTGGCCAGGGACGCGGATCATCGCAAATGGGCAGATGCACTATTAAACCGTTTACAAAACGTGGCAATAATATACATCCTTGTAGGAAATGGCCCTCCACCCTGGCATGGCAACACCCCAGAGGGCTTTGAAGATTACCATGGCCAGCCCGCATATAGCGTATTTTGGTGGCTAGATTTAACAAAGGGAGCCGTCTCCGTTTCAAAAAACCAACCCTCCCAGCTTTTCGGCCTTAGGGGGCTAATAGAAAAGGCCCGGACAGAGGCACATAACGACTCAGCCATACAGGAAGATGCAGAAAACCCCCTACAGCCTCGCACAAAAAAGTATACGGTTGTCTCCCTTACCCCTATCCATCGCATACCCTTTCTGACCTTCCTCACCATTGGGGTAAATGCTGTAATTCTTGTACTAATATACATGGCGGGCTTCCCAGAGGATATGTGGGTGCCGGCCCGGTTTGGGGCCATTGTTCCGGCCTATATTTTAGAGGATGGCCAGTGGCACCGGCTTTTTACGGCTATGTTTGTACATTTTGGGGCAGGGCATTTTTTTGCCAATGTTATGGGGCTTGTTGTGTTTGGCACCAGGGTAGAGCGGTACTTTGGGCGAGTGGCTTTTTGCGTAATTTATATTTTATCTGGGCTACTTGGTTCGTTGTTTAGCTTGTATTTTACAACTGGCTATGCTGCCGGTGCATCCGGGGCAATCTATGGCCTAATTGGGGCGGTTTTTGCCTACACTCGCCTTACAGGGCGGTCTATAGAGCTTATGAACTGGTATATTTTATTTATGTTTATAGGTGTAGGCATAGCAATGGGCCTAATGACTCCCGGAGTGGACAATTTTGGTCATTTGGGTGGTTTGGTTGGTGGATTGGCCATTGGCGCTGCAATGGTAGGCTTGCTTCGGATTAGAGGACGGGGGTAAATTTCCCCATGACATAACTTGCATTAGGAAGTGCACTCTCCTGTGGACTATAATAGTCCCAGGAGGGATGCACAATGAAAATCATACATAGATACAGGAATGTAATTGGCGTAGCATTAATACTTGGGGTACTGGCCGGGATTATAACCGGGTCATATTTCCGCAACAGACAAGGGCCAGAGTTTGTGGAGTATGCTGCCTTTATTGCGGCAGTAGAAAATGGAGAAATAGAAGAAGTACAGCTATCAAGCGGCCCAGAGCTTACCTTCACCTTTACATATAACACAGCAACCTTTACCACCAACAACCCACGCCGAGAGGACTTTAAGGAATTTCTACTTCTACAGGGGGTGGGCGTAACAGAGACGACCTCATCTGGTGAAGGTTTTCTTCAATTGGGTTTTACGGTGGCACTTTTGGCGGTGTTAGTGTTTATGCTACATCGCCGGTCTGCCGGTGTTCGCGCAAAAAGCGGGTTTAATGCCGTTGCCATAAATCTGGGGCAAGGTACAAAGGCCTGTGGTTTTGATGATATTGCCGGCAATCTTGAGGCCAAGGAAAGTGTTAGAGACATAGTAGACTACCTACGTGACCCAGGAAAATACACCCACTACGGCGCAAGGATGCCCAAGGGGATACTCCTACACGGCAAGCCTGGCACAGGCAAGACCCTAATGGCCCGTGCCATGGCAGGGGAGGCACAAGTACCCTTCTATGCCGTAAGCGGCTCAGACTTTGTACAAATGTATGTTGGAGTGGGTGCCGCCCGGATAAGAGAGCTATTCAAAAAAGCCAGGGAAGCAGGAGGGGGCGTAATTTTCATAGACGAAATAGATGCCCTAGGCAAAAAACGCAGCGATGGCCTAAACGGCAACGACGAACGGGAGCAGACCCTTAACGCATTGCTTACGGAAATGCAAGGTTTTTCTGATACCGCTGGCATAGTAGTAATAGCGGCAACCAACCGGCCAGACACCCTAGACGAGGCCCTAATGCGCCCAGGCCGCTTTGACCGGCGGGTAGAGATAGGCCTACCAGACCTATCTGCCCGCAAGCAAATCATAGCCCTTCACGCCCAAAACAAGCCAATATCCCCACAAACAGACCTGGAAAAGCTGGCAGTAGACACGGTATTTTTTAGCGGCGCAATGCTTGAAGGCCTGTTAAACGACGCGGCAATAAGCGCCGCAAAGCGGGGGGCTATGGCCATAGAGCCAGAAGATATAACCACAGCCTACTACACCGCCCTAGCAGGCAGCGAGAAAAAAGACCGCAGCGGAATAAGACAGCAGGAGCAAATGGTGACAGCCTGGCATGAATCAGGCCATGCCCTAGCGGCAACACTACTAAACCCAGAAAACCGTGTGGCAAAAGTAACAATTATTCCAACCACAGGAGGCGCAGGGGGCTTTTGCGTAAATATCCCGCCAGAGCGTATGTACTGGACCAAAAAAGAGCTAGAGCAACAGATAATGGTAAACCTAGCCGGCCGCTGCGCAGAGGAGCTACGCTTTGGCCCAGACGGAGTAACAACCGGTGCATCCAACGACATAGAAAAAGCAACCCAAACGGCCTTGCAGTATGTAACAAAGCTTGGCATGGGCGAAGGCATATTAGACAGGTCTATAATAAAAGACGACCAGCGTACAAATAAAGAATGCGCCCAGCTAACCGAGCGCTTATATAATGAAGTGAAAAATCTATTGCAAAGCAATTTCTTGGCACTGGAAGCACTGGCCGGGCGTTTGCTGGAGAAAGAAACCTTGGATGGTGATGAGGTTAGGGAAATTACCGCAACCACCCAACAGCAAAAACCACAGCAATAGCCACACATGCCGCAACCATCAGTAAATTCAACAAAAATTCCCACCGAAAGCGTTTCTTCTCCTTAACGGCACGTCCCTTAGCCTTAGCCGGAATAATAACAGGGGTAGTATAGTCCAGATACGCATGGACACTATCCCCAGCATACTTCCGCTTCCTTGCAACATAGTCAAAAATTATTTTTTCCGCCTCAGCCACAAAGTCCATAGGCGTTTTTTCTGCCCCAGGGTTGGGGTTCATTATAAAAACAACTTGACTATACCATTTTGAGGCATCCCCTTGGATTACCACTACTTGTTCGTTTGTCTGCATATGTCACCTCATGGACATCATAGCCACAATAGCATCTATGTATACCGCCCCCGGCAAGCGCAAATTTCGCGTTTAATTTCGGGGGCTTTTACTATGATGGCCAATTTTTCGCCAAAGTTATTCGAATCGCAAAAACCATTTACTTTGCTACGTATTTTGCCTATTATTTGCTGTAACACTAAAAATGGAGGTCAATATGTATACAGATAACCGCAAGTTTATGCAATGCCCATCATTCAAAGGCCTAATGGTAGAAAGCGACCAGTCCAAAGGCATTGACCCACCACCCTTTACTAATCCAATCAAGGGAAAAGTGCTAACATTGCCAGCCTTTGACGATGTACTAACAACCCCAGACTATATGCAGCTACTGAATACCCGGCGCAGCCTGAGGAGTTATTCCGGCAAAGCCATGACCCAGGCCCAGCTTGCCTTCATGCTATGGAGTGCCCAAGGGGTACAGGCCCACCGTGGCAATGTGGCCACCTTACGCACAGTACCAAGCGGCGGGGCCAGACACCCCTTTGAAACATATATAGCAGTGCAAGCCGTCGAAGGCCTTGAGCCAGGGCTATACCGCTATCTTCCAATGGAACATGTAGGAGAAAAACTCGCTACTATAGAGTACTTAGGTACAATTGAAGATTACACTGAAAAAATAACCGCAATGTTAGCAGGCCAGGCATGGGCCGCCAAGGCCCCAGTAGTGCTGTTTTATAGCTGCGTCCCCTACCGGGCAGAGTGGCGCTATGTACAAGCCGCTCACAGGGTAGTTCTTATAGACCTTGGGCATCTTGGCCAAAACGTTATGCTTTCCGCTGAGGCCCTAGGCCTTGGAAGCTGCTGTATGGCAGCCTATGACCAACAGCTATGCGATGAGCTATTGGGCCTTGACGGGCTAAACGAATACACTGTATACGCTATTTCTGTAGGGGAAAAGGCCGAGTAGGAAGGATGGAATATTTTGAATAACAGAAACACTTCACTTCAAGAAGACAGACCAACTCCCAACCGAAAACATCCAAGAAGGAATAAGGGGCGTGTTTTTCTCAAATCCTTCTTTATAACAACCATTATCGTACTAAGCATAGCTGCCGGAGTGTATGGTGTATGGCATAGCCAAGTGCAACCACCAGAGCCGCCTCCAATAGGCATAATTTTGCCAGATCATGTCCAACAAGCACCCCCTCCAAGGGAGCCTGAGCGGCCGGCATTTGTAGCCCCAGAACCAGACCCGGCAGATGAAGATATCCTAGAAGGGCTTCCCCCATTTATAGAGTACGACTGGCAGCGCAGGGAACGGTTTTTTACATTTTTAATCTTTGGGCTAGACGAGGGTGCCAATACGGACACGATTATGGTAGCCGGCTTTGACGAAATCGCAGGGCGCGGATACATAATCAACATCCCACGGGACACCCGGGTGGATGTACAGCGCCGTGTAAGAAAGATTAACGCAGCATATCCCGCAGGCCGCTTACAAGGGGCAGGGCATGAAGGCGGTGTTCAGCAACTTAAGCGGGAGGTTCAGACCTTACTGGGCTTTAGGCCAGACTTCTATGTAATGCTGGATATGGATGTAGTTGTCCAGATTATAGATGAAATAGGGGGCGTAGAGATAAATGTCCCCTTCCATATGCGCTACACAGACCCATATCAAGACCTATTTATAGATATCCCCGCCGGGGTTCAAACCCTAGACGGGGAAAACGCGATGAACTTTGCCCGCTATCGTTACGCAGACGAAGGCTTCCGCGCAATAACCGACTTTACCCGCATACAACACCAGCAACAGCTTCTGACGGCCCTATTAAGGGCAGCCCTAAGGCCAGCTAACCTGCTTCGCGTAAGAGAACTGGCAAACCTAGGCGGCGAGCTATTGACTACCGATTTAGAGCTCCGCCACATGGTTTGGTTTGCAGACCAATTAAGAATTATTAACGACCCAACTGTATTAGAAACCCACACCCTCCCCATAGCCTACACCCGTAGACAGGGCTGGTATGAAATGCCATGTCCTCAGGGCATACTAGAGCTGGTAAACCGCACGGTTAACCCCTTTACAACTGATATAACCCTAGATATGCTGAGGATTGCCCCATGACAACCCCATCCAAGAAAATCCATGACCTTATTACCCGCCTAAATGCCGCCTCCCGGGCCTACTACCAAGAGGATAGGGAAATAATGTCCGATTACGAATACGATGCCCTATATGACGAGCTTGTCCGCCTAGAAGCCGAAACCGGAATACAACTGGCCACAAGCCCCACCAGAAAAGTAGGCTACGAAATAGTAAGCGCGCTAGAAAAAGCCCCCCATAATATCCCGATGCTGTCCTTGGATAAAACCAAGGACATATCCGCACTAGCGGACTTTTTGGGAGAAATGGAGGGCTTACTAATATGGAAGCTAGATGGCCTTTCTATTGCGTTAAGATACGAAGGCGGCCAGTTAAAGCAGGCCCTAACCCGTGGCAACGGCCAAATCGGCGAAGATGTGACCCACAATGCAAGGGTATTTGCCAACATACCCCTAACCGTGCCCTACAAGGGAAGTTTTTCTGTGCGGGGGGAGGCGGTTATTACCTATGCAGACTTTGAGGCAATCAACGCAGCCATGGGCTCAAATGAAACAAAATATAAAAACCCCCGCAATCTGTGTAGCGGAACGGTACGTCAGCTTAATAGCCAGGTAGCGTCCAAACGGCGGGTGTTTTTTTATGGGTTTGATTTGGTGATAAATGCTGAAGACCAAGCCGATAGCTCCGATTCTAATCACTCTAATCAGCCTGATAACCCTGGGAGCTATTCCAAAAAATCTGCTCGCCTTGAATGGCTGGCAGCTCAGGGCTTTGATATAGCTGAATATCGGCATGTCACAGCTAAAACCGTAGCACAAGCTGTAGAGGACTTCAAAGCCCAGCTTCCCACCTTGCCCATTGCCACAGACGGGCTTGTGTTGACCTTTGATGATATTGCATATAGCGAGGCCCTTGGGGCGACTTCTAAATTCCCAAAGGATAGCCTTGCATTTAAATGGGCAGACGATATATCCGAAACCACCCTCCGCTCCATTGAGTGGAACCCCTCCCGGACGGGGCTTATTAACCCGGTAGCTATTTTCGAGCCGGTGGAAATTGAGGGCTCTGTAGTAAGCCGGGCAAGTCTGCATAATGTAAGCATACTGCGGGGGTTAGAGCTTGGAGTTGGCGACAGCATCACTGTTTACAAGGCCAATATGATTATCCCCCAGTTGGCGGAGAACCTTACCCGCAGCAATACGGTAGAAATCCCCAGCAATTGCCCGGTGTGTGGTGGCGAGACGGAGATAACCGTACAGCGGCAGGCCCCACCTGCTAAAGTCGAGGCGGAAGATGATGTACCTTGCGAACATCAGCAGAGCGAGGTAGGAAGCGAAGCCTGTGACCCTTCTGCCCCCTCCCCTACTCCACAAGACAGCGAAGTACTTATCTGCGTAAATCCAACCTGTCCCGCAAAGCTAATGCAATCCTTTGTACACTTCGTAAGCCGTGATGGCCTTAACATCGAAGGCCTATCCGAGCAAACATTAGAAAAGCTATCTGCCAATGGCCTAATATCCAACTATGCCGACCTTTTTACCCTAAGCCGCCACCAAGAAACAATCATATCCCTTGAAGGCTTTGGCCAACGCTCCTATGAAAAGCTACTGGCCGCTACAGAAAAAGCCAAGGATATAGCCCTTCCCAACTTCATATATGCCCTTGGGATACGGCATGTGGGCTTGGCCAATGCTAAGCTTTTATGCGCCCACTATGGCTACGACTTTGATAAAATAACCGCCGCCTGCCAAAACGAACACTATTTGGAATATCTAGCCGAGGTAAAAGGCTTTGGCGATGCCATTGCCCATAGCTTACACGCCTATTTTAGCCAGGCCAGTAATATGGCTTTGGTAAACGATACTTTGGCTCTTCTACGTATACAAGCCCCTCCCGAGGAATCAGGTAATCAACCCCTAGGGGGCCTGGTGTTTGTAATCACCGGCGATGTACAGCATTACGAAAACCGCAAGGCTCTGCAAAAGCATATAGAAACCCTAGGCGGGCGGGTGACAGGCAGTGTGACAGCAAAAACTTCCTATCTAATTAATAATGATGCAGCGTCAAAATCATCTAAAAATAAAAAGGCCGCTGAGCTTGGCGTACCTGTTATTACTGAGGAGCAGTTTAGGGAGATGGTTTAGTGTCTGTTCCCACTACTGGCAACAGGCCCTAAGCAAAATAGGAAGGGGACAATGCAATGCAGTGCCCAGAGTGCGGGTATGATACCGGTAGCCAAACCGATACATGTCACAACGCCCAAGATATTTTACCGCCGGAAGCGATACCAGAAGATATTGCAGGCAAACCGGCACCGCGGTTTTCTACAAATCAGCGGTTTATCTTATACGGGTGTATCTTGTTGCTTTTGTCGTTAAATCTAAATTTCTTTACTGTTAGAGTACTTGATTGGTCTTATCAATATATGTTTGGCTCAAGAATGAGTATGCCGAACTACACCGAAGTAAGACAAAGCGGTTTTGCGTCAATGTACAGTGATTTCGGATTTGGGGCATTCATCCACTATAGCAATATATTTGAGTTGCTGGTGCCTCTTGTAGTTGTGGCGGCACTAACGCTACTGTGCAAGATAAACCGTGATGGCAAGCTTATGGCCGTGTATTTTTCTATTGTTGGTTTGTGCATTGCGGCATCTAATCTGGCAGTCCATACCCTTTTTGGCAGAGGCAACAACTCCGTCTTCATGGGCAGAATTACAGTTTGGGACCGTATTCGCGACCTCTTAAATATTAATATTGGCTTAAGTATCTTTTTTGCGCTATGGGTAGGCATTACTATTTTTGCCTTTTGCGAATATAAGGGCATTGAAATAATACAACGCCCCAAATCAGGGCACGTAGAACCACCAACACCTGATATATCTTGAGGGGGATTAGCATGGTATGTCCAAAATGCGGATGCGAGATTAACCCAGAGGTAGTTGATGACATATGCTGTAGCTCCACTGATGAAGAGCAACAAGAGCCAGCATATGCGCCACCTGGGAGTGGTGTTTATCATGCCTTGGCCCTGCGGTTCTCTATTAACCAGTTTATGATATTGTGTGGCTGTGTGTTGCTGCTTATCTCTCTGGGGTTTCCTTTTTATGTGTTTCCAGAGAGCAGGTTTTCTACTTCATATTCTGGCTATTCTATGATAGTTGATATTTCAAGACATGGTGTGCGCATCGGTTATCGCCTTATATTTGAATGGCTAGCTCCCATTATATTGGTTTTTATTTTTGTTTCGCTACACAAAAAATACCCGAGCAGTAAGTATATAGTTTTAGGTGCTTCCATTTTTGGCCTGTTTATGGGTGCATCTACCTTGCTTGGCTCCATTGGGCATGGTGATACAGGCATTGGTCTTATTGCTTTTGTTGCCTTTTGGGTAGTTGTTACCGTATTTGCATTTTTAGAATACAAGGGCGCAAGCATTTTCGAAAAATCATATGTCCCTCAAACGGAGTAACATAGCCTCACCCCTCTAGCCAACCAATTTCCCCTATGTTATACTCCTTCAGGTTTTTAAATCCAAGAAATACTTATATATTATCCCCCCTGGAGGCATCTCAATGAGCAAATCTAAAAAGTCTAAACAACCTCAATTCAGCTCCCAGTACGAAGTCGTAGAAAAGAACAAAATTAAGCTAACAATCACCATAAGCCCCGACGGCTTTAGGGAAGGCCTGCAAAAGGCCTATAACAAAAACAAGCACTACTTCGACCTGCCGGGCTTCCGCAAAGGCAAAGCCCCCCGCCGGATGATAGAGCAAGCATATGGACGCGAAATCTTCCACGAAGACGCAATAAATTTCATTTTACCCGATGCCTACGAGGAGTCCCTAGAACAGCATAACCTAGACCCGGTATACAAACCGGAGGAAATTGAGCCCGGCGAAATGAGCGAAGCCACCGGGGCGGTTTTCTATGTCCATGTATATATAAGGCCCGAGGTCACAGTTGGCAACTACAATGGCCTAACCTACCCCACAATGGAAACAGAAGCCACAGAAGCAGACATCGAAGAAATGCTAAAGGCCGAGCAGGAAAAGAACGCCCGCCAGATAAGCGTAGAAGACCGCCCCTCCGAAATGGGGGATATCGTTAACATAAACTTTACCGGCTATATGGACGGAGAGGCCTTTGAAGGGGGCGCGGGAGAGGACTTCCCCCTTACTCTTGGCAAAAACCAGTTTATCCCCGGCTTTGAGGAGCAACTGGTAGGCCGCCAGGTAGGAGACGACGTTGAAGTAGAAGTCACCTTCCCAGAGGAATATGGCCATGAAGAGCTTGCTGGCAAACCCGCCACCTTTAAGGTAGAAGTCCTGGATATCCAAACCAAGGAGCTGCCAGAAATCAATGATGAGCTGGCACAGGAGGTATCCGAGTTTGAGTCCCTTGAAGAATACAAGGCAGACCTGGCCAAAACCATAACCGAACGCAAAACCTCTCAGTTAGACGCAAGAAAACGGGAACATCTAGTTCGCGAATTGATTAAAATAGCAGAAATGGAAGTGCCCGAGGCCATGTACACCGCCAACGTAGATGAAACCTGGGAGAACTTCACCCGTCAGATAGAAAGCCAAGGCATGGACGTGGAAAACTACCTGCGCTTTTCTAATCTAACAGAGGAAATTATGCGGGCAAGCTGGGCAGAACAGGCAAAGTTTAGTGTAGATTCAGAGTTAGCCCTTGAGGCAATAGCCCTCAAGGAAGGCATGACCGTAAGCGATGAGGAGTTTTCCAAGCACCTAAACGAAATTACAGGCAAGGAAGGGGACGAGCTAGCTATTCTAGTAAAAGCCATAACCCCACCCCGCCGCAAAGACATAGAGCGTAATATATTATGCAGAAAAGCCCTTGACCTTGTGGCAGAAAGCGCTGTAGCTGTAGACGAACCAGAGCCAGAAGAGCAACCCAGCGAAGACGAATAAATAAACTCTATACGACAGCCAACGCTAAAACAGCGAATATAATATCAAAATCAACCATAAAACTTCAAAAACACGCAAACGAGAGCCGACCGCTTTTGGCATAAACATCTAAACCACAAAAAGCTCCACTTGCGTACAATCAAGGAGGAACATAAATGGCCAACTTAGTACCATATGTAATCGAGCAAACCGGCAGAGGCGAGCGCTCTTACGACATTTACTCTCGCCTACTAAAAGACCGCATTATCTTCCTAGGGGACGAGGTAAGCGATGTAAGTGCCAGCCTAATTATAGCCCAGCTACTTTTCTTAGAGTCCGAAGACCCAGACAAGGACATTAGCCTATATATCAACTCCCCTGGTGGCAGCATAAGCGCGGGCCTTGCCATATACGACACAATGAACCATATCCGCTGTGATGTATCTACAATATGTGTTGGCATGGCAGCCAGCATGGGGGCATTTTTGCTAAATGGAGGCGCAAAGGGTAAGCGCTTTGCCCTTCCCAACGCCGAGGTCATGATTCACCAGCCCTCAGGGGGGGCCAGGGGTATGGCCTCAGATATCCAAATCCAAGCAGAGCGGATTATAGCGGTAAAAAGAAAATTGAACCTTATCTTTGCGGAAAATACAGGCCAGCCTGTATCCAAAATAGAAGCAGACTCTGACCGCGACAATTGGATGAGTGCCGAAGAAGCCCAAGCATACGGCCTTATAGACAAGATTATAACCCGGAGGGAAACCACAGATGGCAAGTAGGTATGATGATAGAGGGGTGCGATGTACCTTTTGCGGAAAACATCAAGACGATGTAGAAAAGCTGGTTTCCGGCCCCAATGTAAATATATGTAGCGAATGCGTAGATGTCTGCAATGCGGTACTGGAGGAAGACTCTGTAGATGTGCCAAGCCTAGACGACAGCTACAACTTACCCAAGCCCAAGGAGATAAAAGAGTTCCTTGACGAGTATGTAATTGGGCAGGACAGGGCCAAGGTGGCGTTAAGCGTTGCGGTATATAACCACTACAAGCGCATAGCCGTAGAGCAAATGGGCTTTACCGATGATATAGAGGTTCAAAAGAGCAATGTGCTACTAATAGGCCCCACCGGCGTAGGCAAGACCCATCTGGCCCAAACTCTGGCCAGGTTTCTTCAAGTACCCATAGCAATAGCCGATGCCACAAGCCTTACAGAGGCAGGCTATGTAGGGGAAGATGTGGAAAACATATTGCTAAAGCTAATCCAAGCCGCAGATTTTGACATAGAAAGAGCCGAGCGGGGGATAGTTTATATAGACGAAATAGACAAGATATCCCGCAGGTCGGATAATCCGTCTATTACAAGGGATGTAAGCGGCGAGGGTGTGCAACAGGCCCTGCTTAAAATCCTGGAAGGCACAATCGCCTCAGTACCACCTCAAGGTGGGCGCAAGCACCCCCATCAAGATTTCCTGCAAATTGATACAACCAATATATTATTCATATGCGGCGGGGCCTTTAGCGGCCTAGACCGGATAGTAGAGCAACGTCTTAACAAAAAAGTTATAGGCTTTGGGGCGGAAGTCAAAACCAAAACAGAAAAAATCAAGGACGACATATTACAGCAGGTTCAGCCAAGGGATTTACAGCGCTATGGCCTAATCCCAGAAATGATTGGCCGCCTTCCTGTAGTAGTCACCCTAAATAAGCTGGATGAAGATGCCCTTGTTTCTATTTTAAGCCAGCCCCGGAATGCCCTTACCCGCCAGTACCAGTACTTGTTGGAAATGGATAATGTTATGCTGGAATTTGAAGAGGATGCCCTACGGGCCATTGCCCAAAAGGCCCTTGAAAGGGAAACCGGCGCAAGGGGCCTAAGAGCCATCGTTGAAGGGATACTCACGGATACTATGTTTGATGTGCCCTCCAATGATAAAATCGAGCGCTGCATCGTTACAAGAGAAACCGTTGAGTCTAATAAGCCACCTAATCTGGTGTATAATGAAAATCGCCAGCCGATATATCGCAAGCAGAGGCGCAGAAGGCCACGGCGACCGGCTAGTTAAGGGTTATATAAAGGCAGGGAAATATAATGGAACAGTTCGCCAGGATAACCCATAATTTGGATATTATGGGCGGGAAGGCCTGCATAAGAGGCACAAGGGTAACGGTTGGTATGATTGTCACCCAAATAAGCGAAGGTAAATCTTTTGCAGCTTTACTGGAAGAGTATCCTTACCTTGCCTATGAAGATATATCCGAAGCGCTAAGGTATTCTGTTGCCACTTAACTAATGGGGTGCATCTTGCGCCCCTTTTTTATTTTTTGGAGTTGATAATATGCCCAAAAAAAACCCTCTAGCCGCAGTAATAGACATAGGCTCTAGTGAGCTACGCCTACGCATAGCCCAGCAAGCTAAGCCAGAAGCCGAAAGCGACCCGGTGGGAATAAAATACCTAGAAAGCCTACGCTACCCCCTAAGCCTAGGCCATGACACCTTCCATGCCGGGAAGATGTCCTTTGAGAAGGTAGACAAGGCCTGTACTATTATTAAGAATTTCCTTAATGTGACTAGGGACTATGGGGTTCGCAATATCCGTACCGTGGCCAATACGGCGGTGCGGGAGGCGGATAATATGGACTATATCCTAGACCAGATTAAGATAAAAACAGGGGTGGAAGTTCAGGTAATAGACGACTTGGACGAGAAGCACTATATATACAAGCTACTACTGCATTATGCAACCGAAGAGCTAAAGCAGTCTGCCCTAATGGTCTATATCGGCACAGGGAATGTTGGAATAAGCCTGCTGCAAGAGGGCAAAATGCCTCGCACCTGGAACTACCGGGTTGGCTCCCTTAGGATGGGGGAGCTTTTTGGCCAATTGCAGGAATATACTAAGGATTTCTATCGTCTTATGGAGGAGTATCTAACTGGCTTTATTGCTCAGCTAAGGGCCGAGCTGCCTGGAGGGATAAGCCATTTTATTGTAAGCGGCCAGGAAGTGGATTTGATAGCAAAGCTAGTTGACGCTCCTGTAGGCGACCCATTGTTTGAAATAACAAGAGCAGACTTTCAAGGCCTTTATGATAAGCTAAAGCGCAAAACCACAGACCGAATAGCCGCAGACTATGGGCTAGAGCTTGCCAGGGCAGACGCGCTACTTCCTGCCGCCTGTATATATCAAAACCTATTAAACATAACCCAGGTAGAGCGTATTACCGCAAGCCGCTTATTGCCCTGTGACGCAATACTTTTTGAAATGTTACACGACAAGCGCTTTGCCGCCTTGGATAAACGGCTTGTTAAAAGCACAGAGCAAAGCATTAAGCTACTGGCCGAGCGCTACCAGGCCTCTAGCTCAGCATCTACCCCCGTTACCCATGGGGAGCTGGTAAGGGAATACACAATCTGTATCTTCGATAAAATGAAAAAAATCCATGGCTTAGGTATCCGTGACAAGCTGCTACTATCCGCCGCCGCAAAACTTCATGATATTGGGGAGTATGTAAACCTTCGGGACCATCACAAGCATTCCTATAGCCTAGTGCGAGGCTCTGATATAGTGGGGCTGACCCAAATGGAAACAGAAATTGTAGCACTACTGTGCCGATATCATTCAGAGCTGACTCCATCAATTGGCGAAAGCTGCTATGCATCATTATATCCATCGGATAGGGTGCGGGTTTCCAAGCTAGTGGCAATGCTACGCCTTGCAGATGCCCTTGACCGTAGTCATACCCAGAAATTTTCCAATATAGAAGTGAGGCTAACAGATGCCGCTTTAATTGTGACTGTACAAACTGGGGCAAATGTGTCGTTGGAGCAATGGGCCTTTACCGATAAGGGGCAGTTTTTTGAGGAGGTTTTTGGGATTAAGGCTGAGTTAAAGGTTAAGAAGGAGTGATAACATGCAGCAAGAAAAACCACCGGCTAAGATTTTCGCCGGGCGTTCCAGTAAGGCCTTTGCCGAAAAAATATGCCAGCTCCCTGGCATGGTACTGGGGAAGTCTGAGACTATTCGGTTTTCGGAGGGGACTTTATTTGTAAAAGTCAACGAGCTGGTACGGGGGCAGGATGTGTATGTAGTCCAGACAATAGGCAAGGCCCCCAATGACGAGTTTATGGAGCTGCTATTTTTTATAGACGCATTAAAACGTGCCAGCGCAAACTCTGTAACAGCCATTATGCCCTATTTTGCCTATGCCAAAGGGGACAAAAAGGACGAACCACGGGTATCTATCCGCGCCAGGGTATGCGCAGACAGCCTAGAGGCTGCAGGGGTAGACAGGGTTATTACAATGGACTTGCACAGCCCCCAGATACAGGGGTTTTTCCGCAAGCCTGTAGACCATTTCTATGCCATGAAAACCCTGTGTGACGAGGTCAAAAAGCTAAATATCGATAACCTGGTGGTAGTGTCCCCCGATACAGGCTTTACAAAAGACGCGCGCAGGTATGCCAAGGAGCTAGACACAGGCCTTGCAATAGGCGACAAGGTACGCCACGACCATAGCGAGCAAGCAGAGGTAATGGACATTATCGGGGAAGTAAAAGGGCGCAACGCATTAATCGTAGACGACTTTACCATCTCATGCGGGACCCTGGCATCAACAGCCCGCTTCCTAAAGGAGCAAGGAGCCAAGAGAGTTTTTGCCTGTGTATCCCACTGCGTTATGCGCAAGGAGGCCCTAGACAAGCTAACCGACAGCCCAATAGAGCTGCTGCTTATTACAGACACAGTAGAAAACCCAGGTGCCTTCCAGCATCCAAAGATTAAGGTAGTATCCATGGCGCCAATGTTTAGCGAGGCAATCCAAAAAATCCATAATAAAGAGTCCATCAGCGAGCTATTTGAGGGACAGCCGTAGGAGGTATTTCAATGCAAGTACCAGCATCACCATTCCTAGAAGCAAAAAAGCCGTGGCTCAAAAAACTAGTAGCCAGGCTTAACCAAAGCTTCACATATGCGTCAGTCCTTGGCACCGACGTTTCCGGCAAGCGCTACTATGTATCCAACAAAGTAACAAGCATAAGCGACAGCCGCTGGGGAGAGCGGGGCTTTGTAGTAAGGGTGTACAACAAAGGCCGCTACTTCGAATATGCATTTAACGAGCTACAGCCCAAAGATGCAGCCCTTGAGGCACTAGTTACCAAAATCACAGAAGCCGTAAACAGCTCCACAGACCCGGCCTTCGAATACCCAGAGCCAAAGGAAGAAGCAATAACCCAGTCCTACCAAGGCCAGGTACAA
>Ga0123355_10007228_pt1 | contig 16597 bp, 15 predicted proteins | sample TergutEmb28metaG_3_FD_89872 | JGI IMG/M metagenome (GOLD analysis project Ga0123355, IMG submission 89872) | Embiratermes neotenicus P1 segment gut microbial communities from Petit-Saut dam, French Guiana - Emb289 P1 | ecosystem: Host-associated > Arthropoda: Insects > Digestive system > Gut ...
CGAAACATCACCCCACGCACAGAGTCTTACCCCTGCCGTTACAGCGGACATAGTATACAACAATTATGCCCTTTTTTCAAACGAGCGTAACTGGTTGTGCTATTGTTGCAGTGACGTTTTGGTGTTTGGTTTTGATTGAGTTGATTATTTCAGCGTGTGGGTGATGGCAGCAATGCCGCACCACACGCTTTTTTGTTGGACGCTTGAAGCCGGGGGTGGTTTATGGAAATTAAAAGGGTAGCAACATAAAAACTAAATATTGGATAACATCTGTTACCTGTAGCAGAAAAGCCCTCATTTATCGTGAGGGTTTTTCTTGTAGTCTGGATGGCTGATGGCGGGGGATTGTCTCACTACAACGCCATCATCAGCCTTCTTTAGTTGTTGACATTATACAGGGTACTATTTTGCTCACAAAATAAAAAATGGCTATAATTGTTTTCTATTCTAGTATATACTATATAGGCTGTATTGTATTGACCAGGGATTAAAAGGAGGCTTTCCATGAGAGATATAAAACGCTTAAAAGCGAATTACACGATAGATTCCCGTTTCTACGAAAAATACGAAGTGAATCGTGGCTTGCGCAAAAAGGATGGTACCGGTGTGCTGACAGGCATCACCCGTATTGGCGATGTGCGTGGGTACATTCTGGAAGAAGGCGAAAAAGTGCCTGTCCCGGGCAAGCTGCTTTACCGTGGCATAAATGTAGAAAAAATGATTGATGCCTGTCTGGCGGAAAAGCGATTTGGCTTTGAAGAAACCGCCTATTTGCTGTTATTTGGCGAGCTCCCTGACCAAGCAGAACTCGCTGCCTTTTCTGGGCTTTTGCGTGAACGTCAAAACCTCCCCGATAATTTTGCCGAGGATGTGATTTTGAGAGCCCCCAGCCGCAACATTATGAATAAGCTGGCGCAATGTGTACTGGCTTGTTACACCTATGAGGCCAATCCGGACTCCAATGAGCTGGCGAATGTGCTTAATCAATGTATCGATTTAATTGCACGCTTTCCGGCCATGATTGCGTATGCATACCAAGCCAAGCAGCGTTACTATGACGGGCAGGGTTTACATATGAATATGCCCAGCTCACACTTAAGCCTTGCCGAAAACTTCCTGCAAATGTTCCGGTCAGACGGCCAATTTACTGCGGCAGAAGCTTCGATTCTTGACCTTGCGCTCATCCTTCATGCCGAGCATGGCGGCGGCAATAATTCTTCCTTTACCGTGCATGTGGTTTCATCTTCTGGGACAGATACTTACTCTGCCATTGCGGCCGCAATCGGTTCCTTAAAAGGCCCCAAGCATGGCGGCGCAAATGCAGAGGTTTTAAATATGATGGATGACATCAAAGCCAACGTAAAAGACTGGGCCAGCCGGGAAGAAGTGTGGGATTATCTCGCAAAAATTATCCGCAAAGAAGCCAATGATGGCAGTGGTTTAATCTACGGCATGGGTCATGCAATATATACATTATCCGATCCCCGCTCAGAAGTGCTTAAAAAGCAGGCCGTGCTTCTGGCAAAAGAAAAGAATCAGGAAGCGGAAATGAATTTGTATTTGCTGATAGAGGAGCTTGCACCACAGGTATTTGCCGAAGTGAAAGGCGAAACGAAGGTCATCTCCGCTAATGTGGATTTCTTCTCAGGTTTTGTATATCAAATGCTGGGGATCCCCGAGGAGTTATGTACGCCCATTTTTGCCATGAGCCGCATTGTGGGCTGGTGTGCTCACCGCATAGATGAGCTTATAAATGGCGGGAGAATAATCCGCCCGGCCTATCGCAATGCCAGCGAGCGGGTAAGCTATGTGCCCATGGCGGAGCGGAGTGGTAGCGGTCTTATATAGGGAATGTCAATAACTTAAGGGACGGCTGTCGCAAATTTGCGGTGCGGCATGGAAGCCGCACCCTACAACTGCATGTTTCAGGGTAGGGTCGGGGTTCCATCCCCGACCGTGGTGTCTTAAGTTGTTGACATCGCTTATGTAGGGGAAAAAGATTTTTTAAAATCGTCCGGCAATTGCTTCTTCACATCCTGTAAACAAAATGCCGTTTTCGATGTTACGTATCCGCTCCCTTTGATGCTCGTCCACATTGCCGGCATCGTAAAACCAGCTGAACTTGCATATCTGCCGATACCACATAAAAAGCGGTATTTTGGCAATCCAAAAATCGCCTAGCGGATTGGCTGAGAGATAGCCTTCAAGGAAATTTTCGATGATCTCGTCAGTAAAATCATGTCCTGCATCGTTTTTACGTCCCCACCAAAGCCCGTGATATAGTGCAATGCCCATATCCAAAGCAAACCAGCCATAAAGACTGTCGTCAAAGTCAAATACGTTGAGCTGCTCGCCGTCAATTAAGAAGTTCCAAGGGTGGATGTCGTAATGAATTAAGCCATATGCGTCTTTGTCTTTTGGCAGGGCCATCATTTCGTTTATCAAATCTTCTGCGATTTTATGTATGGCAGGGCATGACTTGAGATTATCGATATCAAGTGCCTGGTATCCTGTAAATGTACCCCTCGCATCGTTGTTATTTGCAGGCGAATAGCCTTTGGTCAGCCTGTGGATATCGCCCATCAGCTTGCCCCAGTTGAAAAAGATTTTCTTGTTCCACAAGCCAGGGTTGTTTTTATCCCAAAACCGGCCGGGCAGTGTTTCGAAAGCAGAAATGATAAAGGGCTTGCCTTCATCTTTTGTCGATATGACCAGCTCGCCATTATCGGTATAGAGAGGAAGTGAGACGTTTATTTTGTTGTTTGCCAGATAATAGAGCCAGTCCATTTCTGCTTTTGTCTGGCTTTTTTCTTCCAGCGGCCGTTGAGAAAATCGCAATATGTACGGCTTGTCATTTTTAGTGAAGGAGTATATTTGATTGGTTGAGTCGCTGATAAAATGCAGTGTGCCCTTATCAAATCCATAGTTTTTAGCGGCAAAGGTGAGTAGGTTATCCGATACCATTTTCTCCTCCTTCTATGACGATAGTACTGAACATGTAGGCGGTACCGGGTTGTTCGCAGCCTTTAAGAAATACTTCTGCTGTCCAATATTTCTCCGGATACGGAATGCCCACGCCCTGACCAAGGATGATATTGCGGGTGACATCGTACATGGCATCGCTGTCATAGCCTTCACGTTTATGCATGGCGTCTACATCACCGGAGAAGGCGGCAAAGGCAAACTGAGATAGAAATGGCAGCCCAGGGATATCCGTATATTCTGGGATCAGGTCGAAATATACAAGCCCTTCCGGCACAGGGGTATCCGCCTTCATAAAGCGCCCCCAAAAGCCGTGCCAGGGCTCAACATCCACCCCACGCCCATAATGGTGCATAAATAAAATATCGTAGTCAAAGCCTGATTTATACTCGGGCATCGTATCCAGAATACGCATGGTTTTCAGCCGCAAATCTTTATCGTCATTTTCAGGAAGGATTGCGGCCTCATGTCCGATAAAGCGCATGGCGGGCATTTGTCTGTACTCAAAGTTATCTACTTGAAAGCCGTCTTGTTGGCGCTTTACTGTATCAGGCATAAACAAGCACCATTGTACTTGAGCGTCGCAATTTTTTAGATGATTGATATATCCAAATAATTCTACGCTATCTGTGCCATGGCGGCCTGTTTTCCCACCGGCTATTTTTTCCCGTACGTCACGCTGCTTCATGATGGTAAAGTCGGCAAACATATCAGACACAGCTTTATGCAGCCGCTTATCCAGCTGTGTGCCTGATAATTCTTTATCAAAGTCATCCAACGCTTTAAATACAGGCGCATTGACTACACCGGATGGTTCCAGTTCCTTTAGATATGTTCTTAGCCGGGTATTTTGTTCCTTAAAACGGGAAAATACGCCTTGCATCAGGATTTGCTCGTTTTCGGCCAGCTTGTCGCTGCTCCACTGGGAGTCGTCCAGTATCCACTCTGTCAGTGCATCAAAGACAGCCGGATTTTGGCCCCTTGCTGCTTTAGACCATTCTACAATTTGTTTATATTTTTCATCAGCGGGTAGCTGCCTGTCTGATGCTTCAATACTGTTCCAGTCGACCAGATGAAATCCGTCAATAAATGTGTGTGACATATCAAATCCCCCTTGTATGGTTATGTTAATGGACAGTGGGCGAAACTGCCTGATCTGTCCCCGCTGCGCTTTAGATGGCGGTATGCCATGAAATCGTGTAAACGCCTTGGAAAAGCTCTCCTGCGTGTCATACTGATATCGCATGGCTACATCAATTATTTTGCTTTTGGGCTGTAACAAATCCTGTGCGGCTAAGCTCAACCGCCGGTTACGGATGTACTCGCCGATGGTAATGCCCATCACGACATGAAAAACGAACTGAAAATGCGAGCCGGACGCATTGGCCTGGCTGGATACTTTGTCTATGCTGATATTATCGGTTAAGTGTGCTTCGATATAATCAATGGCTTCCGACAGGGTTTGTATCCAGTTCACATGCCACTCTCCTTTCAGCGATATCATACAAAATATAGGGGTAGAAGTCATGTCTTAAAGTATGGCGAGATGTCTGGTTATCCTTTGTAAAGATGCAGCTGAGATACCATAAACGTCCCGCCTTCAAGCGTAATGCGATAATATTGATAGGCAGTGGGAGTGCTTATTTTGAAGGCTTTCTCGGTATAGCTTGTTATGGGCTTTGGAAATGCTTCGTGTGCGTCAAGTTTTCTCCACGGGCCATTTTTGGATGCTGCACCGTACAGCGTCCACTTTTGTGGTGCATCGGTCCGCATGCTGGTAACCAGTCCGTACATTGCAAGCACTGTTGGCTCATCTAACTCGAACAGGATATCGTGGCTGGTTTTGCTGCTTTTAAACTCCCCATATGGCCCGGCATAATAGTATTTATCGTATTTGCCGTCAAATAGTAGGCACATGTTCGCATTAGTATTGCCATCCATATCTGATATCCCGCTTATGCGTTTATTATCAATACGAGCAAACCCGTCTGTTGAAGCATCAAGCAGCGGGCGGGCGGCTGTGCCTCTGGGAATGGCCAGCCGTATGTTTATCAGTTCTTGTGCATTTTCGATTGTGTCAGTATCGGGGTTGCAAATGTATAAAGGGATGCCGTAGCAAATATTTGCAAAATCTTTTCCGAAAAGTGTCACATTCACACCTGGCGCACAGGAGGCACAAGCGGTACAGACCTTTAAATGCTTTTGAACAAATTCCGATAGGCGCTCTTTTTCGATGGCATCTTCATACTGGCGTAGCTCACGCATATCTATGTCAATGTACCACGAGCCATCGACATTGCCTTTGCGTTCGCCGCCTATGTCAATCCAGCCAATGCTTTTGCCCTTTGCCTTCATATTCCAGCGATTTGTGGAGCTCCATGGATAGGATATCTTTTTTGCCTTGCAGTACGCTAAAAACGCAAGTGCATTTTGCGTTTCGTCACCGGTTAGATTTAAAGCGATTATATCTTCCGGCGTTGGCTTGGTTTTTGCTTGTTGTTTTGCCAGGGATTCATTTGTTTCAGACATTTTTATCACCTCAAAAAGATTATAAAGTGCGACACGATGTTAAAGTCAAGCTTTATCTGCCGCCTTGTTCAAACGGTCGCAAAATGCGACCGTTTGGGTGTGTTTGCTGCCAATAATTAAAAAAGGCTCACCACAAAGATATTGCAGTGAACCTTTATATTTTTCGTTTGTATCAATTGTTACCGGAAGCACATTTTTGGACAAACTCGCACATGGAATCAAGCTTTTCTATCATATCTGTTGCCAGCTTCATCTGACAGCGTGCCCTGTCCAGGTTATGATTTGGGCGATGGATTGCAAAATATTTATCGCCATCAATATGATCTGCCAAAAATCGTGAAGCTAACTCAAAGGCTATGGTTGGTGCGCCATGGGCGAGTGTTTCTATTTCTTTAGCAGTGAGCGATGTCCCGACTGCGCCGACAAATCCTTTTGTGAATTCTTTATAATATTCCATGTCAAGAAATACCTTGTTTAAGTCAACTTCATCTTCGGCAGCCCTGTTGGCGGCAAAACGGATAGCATCGCCGAAATCGTGCGCCACAAGCCCGGGCATGATTGTATCCAAGTCAAGCACGCACACGGGTTTTAATGTGTTTTTATCTAACAGGATATTATTGTATTTGGTATCGTTATGCACAGGCCTTAGCGGCAGGTCGCCTGCATCCGTCATGTCTGTAAGCTTGCAGCAGAAATCATGATATTTTTCAAATACTTTTATCTCGTCTTTAACATCCTTGGCTCGGTTGTTTTCGTCTGCATTAACAATTTTGAAGAAATGGTCAAGGCGCTTTCTGGTGTTATGAAAATCAGGTATTGTTATATTGAGCTTGTTAATGGGGAAATCGGAGATGACGTTTATAAAATCCCCGAAGGCGTTGCCAGAATTTTTTAAGATTTTTGGATCTTCTACCACCTCAATGGTAACAGTATTTTCTTCAAATATGCATATACGCCAAAAATCGCCGTCTTCTGTTTCGGTATAATTCAAATAATTGTCGTTTACCAGAAAATGAACGATTTTGTATACGCTTTTTTTATTGTTGTTTTTAATAAAATTATCAATCATCATGATATTGTTCATGACTTGGACAGGTTTTTTGAATACATAGGTATTTACCTTTTGGAATACATATGGCGTGTTGCCAATCAAGACATAATAGGTTTCGTTGATATGTCCGGTAGTTATCTGCTTGTACTCTTTAATTTCCCCAACTATGCCGTATAGGTTCATTAAACTTTTGAATTTATCGGTTATATTCATTTTGATCAAGTCCTTTTCTTTTCATATTTTTATTAGCTTGCTATGTCATATCATATTTTTAGTCTAAACGCAAGTTTGTGCAGGCTTGCGCTTTGCAAAAGAAAGGGTTATTCTAAATTAAAAGACGAAAAGGAGTTCAAAAATGAAAAGATATAACATATTACTCGAATCATTGCTGCCAAAAAACAAAATGAAGATAAAATTTGAAAATGATGAACTTCATGTGCCTGCAGAGGAGGCAAACCTTGGTAAAAGTCGGCACCATGTCCTTGTCCCCGGGAAATTTAAGCTGCCTTTTCGTATTGATATGACGGTGAAGTTAAAGTTTATCAGAACCAATCAGATTGCATCGCAATTAAGATTGTATATTGGTAAGGGCAACGTATATTTCAACGGCGGACATACCAGCGCTACGGATATATTAACAGACACCAAATCGTCAGTATTTGGTGATAATAAACTGGCGAGTGCTGTGTATTACAATGATATACCGTCAAAGGAATATGTTGATATATCTGTGATATTTGGCAGTAACATGATGTGGGCGGCTGTTGATGGTACATACTGCTATGCTTCTGATAAGTTAGGTTATATTGAATTGCTGCGGGGTAATGCCATGCCGGAGGCGTTTCAAGATGGCATGGATATGGCCATATGCGGCGGCACGGATACGAAATTAACGATAAAATCATTTGCGGTTACCGAATATGAAAATGACGAGCCGGAGATACCCGAGGCTTTTTTGAATATACCAGAACTATCGTCTTTTGAATGGTTTGTAAAAGGACTGCCCCCCAAAGTACAGGACGAAATAATAAAAATGGATGATTTTCTTTTGAATGATATGAAAGGCAGTCTGAAGTTTAGGCGGGCCATTGACAAACACGGGCATCTGACCTATAAATCACCCTGTGGATTATCCTACGAAATACGGGAGTTTGGCGTAGGCAACTATCACGGAACCCATTGGGTACAGAGCCCCACTAAGCCGGATTACACCAATGATGCCATCGCAAAGTTAGCGAAATCATCACCGGATTTAGCAGAAAGTATATTTAACAAACTTCTGGAATGCAGCCCGCATACACGGGAATGTAAAAGAAGAACATCTGCTGAGTTGAATGGCCAGTCAAAATCTATTTGTACCGGAAAAATATACTTTGAAATGCTGCCCGCTGAGTTTGAGGTGTTGAAAAAATATATAGCGGCGGCAGGTGAGGTTGTAAAGGCGGCTAAATAAAAGGGGTAAGCTTATGGTTATGTTTTATTTTTCGGGCACAGGAAACTCAAAAAAAGTGGCCGAGCTGTTTTGCGAAAAAATGAGTGCGGCATGTCATTCTATTGAAGAAGATATCGATTTTGAAAGTTTGATAAATGCTGAAGATGTGATTGGCTTTTGCTATCCGGTGTATATGTCAAGTGTCCCACGGATCATGCGGGAATTTGCAGCGCAGCATATGAAGGCGCTAAAAGGCAAAAAAGTGATTATCTTTTGCACGCAATTTTTACTATCCGGTGACGGAAGTAGAAAATTTGCCATGCTATTTCCCAAAAGCCATATAGACATGATATATGCGGAGCATTTTTTTATGCCTAACAATATGAATGATATACTGCTTTTGCCTGTAGTGGGTGACAAGGGAATTGAAAAATCTGTAGTGAGGGCAGAGCGGAAAATGGAATCGGTTTGCCGTGATATTAAGAATGGGATAGTCAAAAAGCGTGGCTTTTCTATCTTGGGGCGTATATTAGGGTGGCCACAGGCTGTTTTTATGGACGCTACAGAGCGGCGTGCGAATAAGGCGGTTAGTGTAGATAGTGATTGTACACAATGTGGTTTATGTATTGATATTTGCCCGATGGATAATTTTGTGATGGAAAAGGGGATGGTCAGGCATAACCATAACTGTACGATGTGCTATCGGTGTATCAATGTGTGCCCGGAGCAGGCGATTAGTGTGCTGCTTTCCGGGAAGGTGAAGAGGCAGTATAAATGTGCAATGCATTGACAATGCACGAATAGTATGCTACAAATGATGTCATCATACTAAACAGGAGTGATTACAATGTCAGCAACCACAAATTTAAGTATAAGGATGGATCGTAGTCTAAAAGAAGAAGCTGATAGATTATACAATGAGCTGGGTATGAATCTTACCACAGCTATTACAGTTTTTGTAAAGCAATCCGTAAGGCAAAAAAAAATCCCTTTTGAGATTGCCCTTGATGGAGATGAGAAAATATCTAATACTCGTTTGGGTGCAATGGCCGCAGTAGAACGTATTAGGGAAAATGCCGCTCAAAATGGTACCGAGAGTTTGACTATGGATGATATTAATGCTGAAATAAAAGCAGCACGAGCAGAACGCAGGGCAAGGAGAGCGAAAGCATGAACAAAACACGTATTGTGATTGATACAAACGTTATTGTGTCTGCTTTGTTATCCAGAAACGGAAACCCTGCCAAGATATTAGACAGAGTTTTAGTAGGAGAGTTGATTATAGTATATAGCGAAGAAATTTTGGAAGAATACGAAGATGTACTATATCGTCCAAAATTGAAAATTTCATATGAAGATGCTGACACTTTAATTGCTGATATTTGTTTACACGGCGAGGAAGTTTGGCCAACGTCAAGTCTCATCCCTATGCCTGATGAGGATGACAGGTGCTTTTATGACGCCGCAAAAATGGCAGGCGTTTACTTAGTAACAGGCAATGCAAAACACTACCCTGTAGATTCGTTTATCGTTGCTCCTGCGGATTTTGTGAAATTAAAGTTATAGGCAGTATTGAATGAAACTAAAAACTCTCCATCTCCCACAATCTCTCAAAATCCTCCCGCATCCCATCCAGATCAAGTGTCAGCTTGCGCCTGATTTCCCCAAGCCCACGCTTGTCATGTTCCGAGTTTAGCCAAGTCTTAAGATATCCATCTTCCCCGTGTTTGTCATGCATATGCTCCACAATACGTTCAAAGTGCGTGTCCTTATCGTAGTGGGGGAAGTGCGCCAGGCCGTGCTGCAGGCAGCGGGTAAATACAGACATATATTCAAGGTCATTGTCGGCGTCGGATATGATTTTGCCATAGATGCTGCGGGGTTCGTATTCCAATGAGGCGCGGTGGTCTACAACTGCCTCAGCCATTATTTTTATTTCTGCTTGAGAAAACCAGTCTTGCAATTTTTCATCTGCCAACAGATAGGCGGCAGAGTGTTTGTTGTGTTCCTTACGGCCTTGAGGCAGGCCGATATCGTGGTAGGCTGCGATGACATAGACCATGTTTATATCAACGGCGTGTTCGCTGGCAATTTCAAGGCTGTTTTGGATAGCTTTGTGCACATGCCCAAGGTTATGGGCTCTGTCAAATTGGCTATATTGCGGTATAATATGGGCTTCGACATATTCGATTATTGCTGGATTGATTTTTGACATTTTATGCTCCCTTCAGCTTGGCGGCTTTATTCAAGCCCCATTCCACTGCAAACCTGGCTTCCGGTACCCTCAAAATGAAGGCTCCGATCATATAAATACCGGCACCAAATCCTGCTGGCGCAGCTACCATCAGCACTCGTGTGATAAGTGTGTCTTCCATAAAAAGCGTATTTAAAAATCCAAGTCCATATCTGACTGCGGCATACATCGCAGCAGCCAAAATCAGCATCTTGCATATATCTATGGTCATATCTTTTGCCCACAATCTTTCCGGCAGCTTTTTTTGCAGCCGCATAAATAAACCCGCCGCTGCCAGGCTTATTGCGATAGAAGAGGCCACGGCAGGCCCGCCTATCTCCATGCTTGGGGCAAGGGTAAAGCTCAAAATAAAATTGACTGCCATAGCCAGCACACTAGTGACCAGCGGGCCACGCCCATCTTGTAAAGCAAAACAGGCTCGGCTTAAGATAATTTGCAGCCCAAATCCGACAATCCCAAGGGAAAAGAAAAATAACGCAGTCGCCGTAATCTGGACAGAAATATCCTGAAAGCGTCCCCCCTGGAAGACCAGCCTGACCAATGGCTCTGCAACGGCCATTAGCCCAAAGGCGATGGGCAGCAGCAAAAACAGCAGCCCACGCAGGCTGCTTCGCAAAAAGGCGGTGTATGCCTTCCAATCCTTATGGGCGGCCAGTTTTGACAGGGTAGGGAACAGCACATTGGCTAGCGACAGCACAAACAGTCCAGTAATAACGGTATACAGGCCGTAGGCTCTGTTTATGGCAACAAAACCATGCTCGCCGCCGTATAGTGCAACGGAAGCACGGCCATTTACTAAAAAGTTAACCGGTCCCAGCCATGAGGCGATCATTACCGGTAAAGTCAATTGGCCAATTTCCTTAATTGCTTTATTGTCTTTAAAAGAGGCACGGAAATTATCTAGTGTGAAAAATTTTTGCCGTATTAAAAAAGGAATTTGAATCAGCACTTGGGAGCTCCATCCCAGCAGAAATGCAGCGGCCAGTCCATAAACCCCAAAGTGGTCAATAAAAAAGAAATAGTACAGCAAAATAATGCCGTTAGAGGCGACGCTCATGGCAGCAGGGATGCTAAATTTGCCAAGCGACTGAAGTATCCCAGTCAGGGAAAAGGCCAGGCTGCTGATTATCATGATGGGGAACATCAGCCTGAGCAAGAAGATGCCCAGGGTGCGTGTTTCGGGAGGCAAAGCGCTGTCGCCTAAAAAGAGGTCGTAAATGGGTACGGCAAAGATGATGCAGATGGCAGTCACTACAGCCGTCACTAAAAGAAGAAATTTAATAAAACTGGCGGCCAATTGAAAGGCCGCCTCTTTTCCTTTTGTCTCAAGATATCGATTAAATACGGGGATAAAACTTGCAGAAAATACCGATGCAAACATGATGTCTAAAAATACCCGTGGTAAAAAACTGGCCTGCTCGAAAGCAATGGCCTCCATGGTATAGGTGCCGTAGTATACGCCTTGCATCCGGTCACGCAAGATGCCCATGACCTTTCCTGTCAAGGTAATGGACATCATCACGCCTACCGTGGTAAATATGGATGGAATTTTTGATTTCACATTTGATTTTTCATGCATCATTAAAAATCATACCTTATTTGCTGGCCGTCTATTCTAAATCTGATTTGATGACTACTTCCAGCATTGCCAAGATCGATATATCTGATACCGTCTCTCAGGGAGAAGGCGGCAGCCTCTCCTCTGTTTGATACCACAAAAACGGTGCGTCCCATGGCCTGTTGGGTGCGCAGGGCTTGATGGAATACATCAAACTCGTCCCGTGAGAGGGTAAGCAGGGGATTGGCATCCATCCTGATAATCACATGATCTGGCGCCATTCCGTTGATATCATTTAAAAAGCGTCCCCACTGGCTGCGGTCTGTGGCAAATATGCCGCCAGAAGCTGCTGTCATCTGTAGTATCGCTACGTTGCCTTCCTGACGGGTGGCATAGGCTAAAGCACCATCGCCTGGTAAGGATAGGCCAAATGCGAGTGCACCTGCGCTGTTTGCAGCGGTTATGGTACTGCGTAATGGATCGTTGTCAAACGCTGTTATCGCCGCCTCTTGCACAAAATATGTTTTGCTTACGGCAAGCTCGCCATATTGAACATGAACATACAGTGGGCCGGTTTGATTGGGGGTGAAGATGTTGCCGCTCCATATTCCTGCAGCAGGCTGTTGCTGCCCGTTGGCATCCATTATGTACGCAGAAAATGTGAGTGCTTCGGGATTTAGCCCAATCCTGTGACGATAGAGATCAAGCCCGTAAGCATGAAGGTGTAGTGGGTGACCCAACAGAATATTTCTGTCATATGGCATGAGTACTAACTGAGCGGCCTCGCCGGGGGTGGAGTGATCAAATACGCCCAAAGCGTTGATGATCCGCCGCTGTGACCCTTCGGATACCCTGTTAACGACTTGTAGCGGGCTTCCATGGCCGCCGGTTTGGGCTACCATCGTAGTGGAGCCGCCGCCGTCAAAATGCATGGCGTCAAAGGCGCCAAACCGGAGCATGAAGGCTGCCATATCTTCATGAGTAGCACCAATAGAATGGCCACGGCCATCGACTACCATAAGGATTAACCGTTGCATGTCTATGGTAACGCCCAAAGCAGTGCGGGGTGCTCTGCCTCTGGTTGCGGCACCCACACCGGGGACAGCATGGCCGTTACGCAAAATCATATTGCCGCCGCCAATGGCTGTTTGTATCTGGGAAATGTCACGTTCGAAGTTAGTAAATACGCTGTATTGTGCAGGCATACCAATCAAAAAGGATGGATTGTTGCGGATAAATTCTTCACCGTTCATCACAATGACAAAGCCGTTTTCCGGCACCACCACCGGCTCGCTGACTACACGGGTGATGATGCCATTATCCACAACCACCTTAAATAAGTCGGGTTCACGCTCAATCAGCTGGCGTGTATCCAACATGCCTTCTCTGGTGATGATGATAGGCCTGTCAAACGTTGCCACTTTATTGATAGAAGCCACATTAATCATCTCAATGCCATTGACGGTAAACCAGATGCGTGGTGTGATATAGCGAATCAATGGGATATTGCTTTCGTCCAAAAAGAATGTTGCAAATTCGTTTATGCCATGGTTAAGCTCCTCGGTGATGGACATAAGCTGTCCATTATCTATCACAGGGCCAAACGCCAGGGAGTGGGTACCCCGCAATCCAAAAAAATCTGCATTAACGCCGCCGATGGCACCGGCTTCGTTGAGCAAATTGAGGGCAGTTTCACGTTGCCCCAGCTGATAGCCGGATTCTACAGGGGCTAAGGATATGTACGGGTCGTTTAAGGGAACTGTCATAACATATATGTCCATAAAGCCTGCGGATGTGACCTGTCGGATACGTTCAAAAGTCACGTCCCGGGATAGCTGTGTTTGTTCTCGATGTTCAAATAATACCTGTGCTTGTGCCTGTACCGGCCATAAAGCCGCACAAAATAAAATCAGTAATAGTAGTTGAAATTTTCTCATGTTGTCCTCCTAGTAATGTTACTTTTCTGGTTGTGTCCAAAAGACCAAAGCTGCTTATCGTTCGCCTACATCATAAATCATTGCCATGGTTAATAAATTGTTTGACTGGATGCTCATCCGTCCGCCTTCGGACATCTGCTGGGTGCCGTTTACAAAAAAGCCTGTTGCCGTAATACTGCCCACCGCATCCAAAGTGATGTACATATTAAAACGATCCTCCACAGGAACATATGCGGCGGTACCGTCTGTTTGTATTACTATATCATAGGCAGGCCCTGTCACCACACTGGAAACTGTGCCCAGTGGCACACGCTCATGCTGCCGGAAGAATATATCGCCTTCTTCTACGGCATCCAGGCTAAAATCCCGCACCCCTTCTACCAAAAAGGTCACGGTCATGGGTGTATCTGCCATAATAATTTGCCTGACATGCTGGGAAGTCCGGTTGTATACGAAACCTACAACCAATACGACCACAGCAAGCACTACAAATATATCAATTAAACTGACTTTGCCAAAGAGACGGCCTTTTTCGTCTATCATATGCATTGCCTACCTTTCTACCGCCACAATATATCCGGCTCCGGCAAAATATTTAGACCGGACATAGGCCTCACGCCCTACCGATACAGGAAATGATCCGATCAGTACTTCGTAGTCAGAAATTTGCGCATGAGCCTCTACTATAATGTAAACAAATTCCAGCCCATCTACATCTGCCCGGCGGATGGTGCCTGTGGCTTCATCAAAGGCATCTACCTGAAATGGCCTTGTGTAGACATCTACGATAGTACCGATGCGTACGCCTCGCAGGCTGTCAAAGATTGGCTCGCCTATGCGGATGTTCTCATGGAAACCGGTTTGTATCACCCGGCGGGCGTTGCCGTCCCAACGTTCACCCAACTCAATGGTATATTGGATGGTGGCATCTCCGGATTGAGCACTCACTTCTCTGGGGACTGAAAGCCGTATACCTCCAAAAATCAAAGCCGCTATAAGCAGCAGCCAAAAGATGTCTGCTACATGTATGGTTCCAAAAAGCCGTCCGGGTCTTGTCTTATTATTCACGATAATTATCCTTCCTTCCAAACTGTCCCAACAGAACGATAGAGGGTTTCTATCATATGAGCCATGGCCTCAGCTGTAAACTGCATATGGTAGCTTTTAGCTGCCCCTTTAGAAAATTGCTGATATAAACCAGAATCATTTTTTATCTTAAGCACTGCCTGCGCCAAGGCTTCTCCATTGCCGCAGGGTACCAGTAAACCGTTGCTTTCATGAGCAATAACGTATGGGTTGCCCCCGCCGTCAGTAGCCACCGATGGGAGGCCAAGGCTCATGCCTTCCAGCAATGCCAGGCAAGTAGTCTCTGTAAAAGAGGCGTTGATTTGCAGGTCAGTGATGTTAAAAATCCTTTCGACTGCTTCTACAAATCCGGTTAATATTACATTTTTAATGGATTCCTCGTCAATGCGCCGACGCAGGTGATTTTCATAAGGACCATCTCCGGCAAGCAGTATGACAATATCCGGATCGTCAGCCAGCAGCTTGGCGGCGTCTAAAGTATGATCGTGGCCTTTAACGGGGTCAAGCCTTGCGACCTGGGACACTACAAAGGCCGTATCGGATATGCCATATTGCATTCGTATAGCTGCCTTTTCTTCCGGAGAAAGCGTTTGTACAGGCGGCACACCATTAAATATGGTCACTATACTGAACGGATTGGTTCCTGTTTTGATAAGTCCATCGGCCACCTCTGGAGAAGTAGCAATGACCATGGTGCTAAAAAAATTGCTGATATGCCCCAATAGTTTTTGCTTAAACGAAAAGGATGAAATGCAGTAATGCCGGGTGTGTACAACAGGAATCCCCAGCAGCTTGGCAGCAATCCGGCCGGAAAAAGCCGCATGCGTGTTAACCAAGTCGGGCTTCCGTTCCTTAAATAGATGACAGATTGTGTGGACTGCCTTTAAAGAAAAGGATTGATCCTGTATGTGAGGAGCCTCAATCACAGGCACATCCAGCGCTTTGACTGAGGGGATTAACCGGCTGTCTGCCGGTAAAACCACTTCCATGGTTAATGCGTCTCTATCATATGATTTTAGCAGGTTCAACAGATAGATGCCTGCCCCGCCGATATTGGAATCCGTCAGGATGTGGAGTATCTTCATGCTTCAATCCCTGTTTTTGCTTCTGTGATAGCATTGGCAATTCCGATAAACAGATAGAACATCAGCATCACCCTGTAATTATGGAAAGAGTGATCGAAAATCCCCTGCAATAAAAATCCGACGACGGCCGCAATCATGGTGGCTGACAGGTACTTTCGCCGCTGATCGGTGGTATGCCTCATAAAAGAAAACTGAGTGCGGAAAAAGCAGGCTAGTATCCCCAAAAACACCAGCAGCCCTACAACGCCTGTTTCCAGGAATATTTGTAAAAATAAATTGTGGGCATGCAGTGCCGTAACGGCACTAAATGCATAATAGGGATAGGCATTGTTGAAAGCTTCGGCCCCTTGGCCAATACCGGCCATCCAAAAATCCCCGATTATACGCAGGGATGCTTGCCATATGGAAATGCGATATATGGTAGAAGAGTCCCATGCAGCAAAATTGAAGATACTGACAATCCGGCCGATAATGCTGGCCGGAAGCACAAGCGGCATGGCAGCGACACCTGCTGCAAACAGTACGATAAGCCGCTTTTCTATCAAAACTAAAAAAATGAAAACCGTTGCCGTTAAGGCCAGATACCCGCCACGGGAGTAGGTCAGGGCCAGCGCAATCACCAGTAACCCGGTAATCCCAGCGGCAAAGAGCTTGTACCAAATATTTTTAGCATACAACATACA
>Ga0123355_10007229_pt1 | contig 16596 bp, 16 predicted proteins | sample TergutEmb28metaG_3_FD_89872 | JGI IMG/M metagenome (GOLD analysis project Ga0123355, IMG submission 89872) | Embiratermes neotenicus P1 segment gut microbial communities from Petit-Saut dam, French Guiana - Emb289 P1 | ecosystem: Host-associated > Arthropoda: Insects > Digestive system > Gut ...
CTATAAGAAAATGCAGATTTGTGAGGCGATTTTTCGCCAATCAAGGAAGTGATGACGTGGCGTGCCCAAAGGCACGCGAGGAAGAGCTGACGCAGAGTGGCGGAAATATCGACCGCAAATGTGCGTTTTCGTTAGTGGGAACAGGCCCTAAGTCGCAATATGAATATAAGACGCAGCTTATTGTACTTTGTTCCCTTTTACTATTATACATTTAAAGGCCTGGTCAGTCAATATATAGCTAATATATCAGCTTGATGAAAGGCAATTTTGCCAATTAAGGAGCTGAGAACGACACGTTCCTAGAGGCACGTTAGGACGAAGGTGTCGTCGTCACCCGAATGGCGGAAATATCGACCGCAAGTATGTGTTTTCGTTAGCGGGACCGGGCCCTAATAATCAGAAAATGAACATACTTGGCCGTGGGTGTATAAGCCGCAAGCTGGCTCCTTAAAGTATTTGACAGCCCCGTCCTCTTGTGGTAAAATTATACCAGAATTCCAGCCGCAGGAATAAGGGGGTGTCAAACATGGTTTCCCAAACTGTTGTGTTAAATTTGGAAAACGGTTTAAATACTGATGAGGTATCGAAAATTATAAATTTTTCGAGAAATTTTGAAAGCACGATAACTATGAAGCATGATGGGCGCATTGCAAATTGCAAAAGCCTTATAAGTTTGATTAATCTTGGGGCTGTGTCTTTTTCTGAGGTGGAAGTTGCTACAGAAGGGCCCAATGAGACAGAAGAACTTGAAAGATTTGTAAAATTTTTACAAGAGATGAGTGTTTAAAAAACTAGGGTGAGATGACACACCCTAGTTTTTTTTGAAGATAAGCCACTTGCTGGCAACATAGTTAAAAACAATGACAAAGACCTGCGCCGCCGCCAAAAACACAATTTCATTGAGGCCCATAACATCAACAAACACGAAGAGGATGCCTACGTAAATTACGCTTGAAACCGCACGTGAAGCTATGAAAAGAGCAAGCTCTCGCGCCACACCTTGGCGCGTTTTTTGCTTGCTTTCAAACACAAAAATTTTGTTGACAAAAAAGGCAAAGATAACAGCGACAACCACAGAAATTGTGCTTGAAAGCCAAGCATCAAGGCCTGCGCCAAAGCTTAAAATAAGATGTAACACAGTGTTTACAGCTGTTGTGGCACCGCCAAAAAACAAATATAGTATAATTTCGCGATGTTTATCAAAAAGTGTTTTCAATTTCTTCATTTGGTTTTCGCAACCTCTTTTATAAGGGCAACTATGCTGGATATGCCGTTTTCTGCCCCGCTTTTTTTCATTGCGGCGATATATTTTCCACGATTTTCAAAGGTGTCCGTAATAGTTTTAACCAAAACGTCTTTATCCATATCGTCCTCGTCAATAACGACAGAAAACCCTTGCCGTGCAAAGCTTTCGGCATTTAAAATCTGGTCGCCTCGGCTGGCGCGCCTTGACAGAGGGATGAGGACATTGGGCTTAGAAAGTGCCAAAAGCTCGCTCAGGGAATTTGCGCCGGCCCGAGATACCACAAGGTCTGCGGCGGCGTATAGATGTCCCATTTCTTCGCCCACATATTCAAATTGAAGATATCCAGGTCGCTTTGCAGCTTCGTTTAAATTGCCTATGCCACAAATATGCACGATATTGAAAGTGGTAAGAAGGCCATCCAGTGCATCACGTATGCAGTTGTTTATGGCCGCAGAGCCCTGGGACCCGCCCATAATCATAATCACGGGCTTTTCTTCAGGAAAATTGCACAGTGCCACACCCTTTATGCGGCTGCCGTCGAAAATTTCCTGCCTTATGGGCGTGCCTGTCAGCAATGCCTTAGATTTTGGAATTTGGGCGAGGGTTTCAGGAAAGACGCAGCAAACCTTGGTGGCGTGGGGTATGCACAGCTTATTTGCTAAGCCTACCGTTATGTCGGATTCGTGTATGATAACGGGCACTTTCGACAGCCGCGCCGCCAAAACCACAGGTACGGTAACAAAGCCACCTTTGGAAAACACAATGTCGGGGGCTATCTTTTTAATTATCTTGCGGGCCTGCCCTACGCCGCGCACAACACGAAAAGCGTCTGTGATGTTTTTTGCACTTAAATATCTGCGCAGCTTGCCCGAAGAAATGCCGTAATACGGCAAATTTTCTTTTGCGACAAGGTCTTTTTCCATGCCGTCTACGCTGCCTATATAGCTGATATCAAAGCCCAACCCGCGAAGTTGCGGCAAAAGCGCTATGTTAGGCATAACATGGCCTGCGGTACCGCCGCCTGTCAATATAATCTTCATAATATACCTCTTTATTAGCTATTGCATCTCGTTTCATTATATGATACAATAAATTGGGTAATTATGCAAGGATTTTGAAAAGCAGTTTCATGGAAGGAAAGGTGATATCTTGAAGCTAAGGCATATTTTTATAATCGCCTTTGTTTCACTGCTTGCTGCCTGCGGTGAGGTAGAATCCAACACTGAAGAATGCGACGAAGTAGCGCAGCAAATTTCTGTTGTAGAGGTAGATGCAGAAGAAAATGATGAAAGCAAAGAAAGTGACGAAAGCGTCACATGGCCTCTTTATGTCCCAAGTTATGTCATCAATCTTGAAATTTTTCCAGACGAGCGCACGGTAAACGGCGTCGCCAACGTATCTTTCATGAACACATCAAACTATGCTCTGGATAGGGTTTTTTTTAATCTGCCTTTTAATGCTTTCGCTGAGGATTTTCCATATACAGCCTGGCTGCCCGGCTTTGAAAGCCGTATTTTCCAGCATGGCCAAAATTTTGGGCATTTTAATGTCACCCTTGCCACGACAAGTTTAAATCCCGCAGAATTTGACATACACGGCACCTTGCTTACCATACATCTGGAAGAGCAACTGCCACCGGGAGTCGCAGTTGAAGTTGGTTTAATTTTTGATGCATACATCCCACATATAAGCCATAGGACAGGGGGAAATGAATACGCAATGTGGTTTGGAAACTTTTTGCCCACATTGCCCGTGTTTTCTTCGGGGCATTGGCATATCTACCCCCATCATCCCATCGGCAACCCAATTTTTACAACAATTTCTAATTTTGAAGTTAACATAACCGCCCCTGCGGAATATACCATTGTATCCACAGGTACAGCAATACGCGGCGAAGGAGATATAAGGCCCACAACATCCATCATTGCAGACCATGTGCGCGATTTTGCTTTTGCCGTACTTTCGTCTTCCTATAACTCGCAGAGAATTTTGCTTGATGCAGGCTTGGAAATTGCTGTGTACTATCACAAATGCTGCGGCAATGAAGCCGCTTTAAATGCGTTGCTATCCATCGCCATTGACGCTTTCGACTATTTCGAAAACCGTGTGGGCATATATCCATATCAAAGCTTCAATATCGTCGAAACAGAGCTGTTTATCCGCGATTCTATAAGATATCCCGGTATTGTTTTTGTAGATTCTCGTCTTCTGCATACGCCGGCAGTCCATGACTCTATCGTGCGGGATATTGGGTATCAGTGGTTTTATAATGTAGTGGGCAATAACCCCGTTACAGAAACTTGGCTGTCCCATGGGCTTGTGGCCTTTTTACAGCTGGGTTTTACTATGGACGAAGATGAAATTGTAGCACATGCTCAAACCCTTCATCAAAATTTGGACAGGGCCTTGATTTTTATGGAATTTCCGGAGCTTTTCCGAGACCTGGGGCATTACACGTCTTGGATGGATTATAGAAATATCCAGCATTCTCGTGGCAAGTTGTTGTTTTATGCCCTTTGGCAAGAAATGGGTGATGAGGCCTTCAATCTCTTTGTCAGAACCTACTATCAGAGATACGCCTTTGGCACAGCTACTACCGAGGGACTTATTGCCATTGCTGAAGAAATACATGAGGAATCTTTAACCGACTTTTTTGATGCATGGATAAATTCTCCAGCTTTGCCCCCGATTAACTGAATTTTTGAGGTATGTGTATGAAAATCACCGCTATTTACGCTCCATCAGGACCGGATTTTGGCCTTAATACTGCCCTTGATGTAGTATGCGACACTTTGATGGAGTTGGGCGAGAATGTTGCATCTGTAGATTTATCTGCGGCTGCCTTAACTTATTATGACGGTAAGCCTTCAAACACTGCGCGCTACCTAATGGATGGCCTAAAGGATGCCGACGGCCTTATTTTTGCTTGCAGCGCGGTTTTTCATGCCCCTTCCGCCCTTATGCATACCTTTTTAGAATATTTTCAAGATGAGAACTACCGAAGTCTTGTGAAGCAGAAGAATTGTTTGCTTTTGACATTTTCTCAGGATAGTGGCGAGCGTGCCGCAGCAGAGCAGCTTTCACGTATTTTAAGCTCTTTGGGCGCTATCGACGTTGTGCGCATTTCTTTGGACGCTTCCGTAGCAGATGTGGCAGATGGCCATGTTACCGAGCTTATAGAGCGTCAAACAGAAGACTTTTACCGCATTTTAAGACAAAATCGTAGATATATCCTCTCGCAGAAAAAAAATCCTATAAAAATTTTAGGCCCTAATGATGCCAGAAACATAGTTGACGCAAATATGCGCAATCTGTATGAAAAGCACAATTTGGGTAATATAAATGAAACCGCGCAGATGGATATCAACAAAATTGTGGCTATGTATACGAAAAAGCATGGCATAAATGAAGAAGTTGACGCAGATGGGGCTGCTGCGCCTTTGGTTGCTTCAAGTCCCAAATCTTGCAAGCAACTTACGGCAAGTTTGCCGCATTATTTTAACCCACAGCTAACCAAAGACATGGAAGTAACAATTCAGCTTGATATTTCGGATGATGATGGTTTTTTAGGGCATCTTGTTATTGCAAACCAGGGTTGCGTGTTTCATGAAGGCGGCGCAGACAGAAATGACATCATCATCATGACAGATGCCAAAACCTGGGCAGATGTATTAAAAGGAAAAATAACGGCACAAAAGGCCTTTATGATAGGCAAATTAAAAGTTAGAGGAAGTTTTGCACTTTTGACTAAATTTGACCAGTTATTTAATAAAATTCCGTAACATAGGAGGACAAGCTTTGAGCGAAAAAGGGTTTTTTGGAAAAATTATCGGCGGGCTGGCTAAGACGCGGCAAGGTCTTGCTGATTCTGTTGGAAATGTGTTGAAAGGCTTTACCAAAATTGATGAAGAACTGTTTGAAGAACTGGAAGAAGCCCTGATTTTAGCAGATTGCGGCGTAGAAACTTCCATGGCAATTATAGATAAACTTCGTCAAAAAGCAAAATCTGATAGAATTGATACGGCGGAAGGCGTGAAGGATGCGCTGGTTGCCATAATTTCTGATATGATAGAAGGTGCTGTAGCACCCCTTGACATCAAATACCCCGCCATTGTGCTTATCATCGGCGTAAATGGCGTGGGCAAAACAACGACGATAGGCAAGCTGGCGGCAAACTTCACAAAAGAGGGCAAAGCCGTTATTTTGGCCGCCGCCGACACTTTTCGCGCCGCGGCTATTGACCAGTTGCAAATTTGGGCGGATAGATCTGCCGTCACCCTCATTAAGCATCAAGAAAATTCCGACCCCGGCGCCGTGGTTTTTGACGCATGTGCCGCCGCCAAGGCCCGCAACGCTGATTTACTGGTTGTAGACACAGCCGGGCGTCTGCACAACAAGAAAAATCTGATGGAAGAATTGCGCAAAATTTCTCGCATCATTGATAGAGAGCACCCGACGGCCCATCGCGAAACTTTTCTTGTGCTTGACGCCACGACAGGGCAAAATGCATTACAGCAGGCCAAGCTATTCGCGGAAATTGCGGACATCAGCGGCATTGTGCTGACGAAGCTGGACGGCACGGCTAAGGGCGGCATGGTAATTGCAATTGCCAACGAAATGGACATCCCTGTGCGCTACATAGGTGTAGGCGAACAAATTGACGACTTGCAACCTTTTGATGCACAAGTATTTGCGCGCGGGCTGTTTTTTGAGGAGGAGTCAAATGATTTGTAATGTAAAAGGCATCCCCATGTATTACGAAGAATACGGAAAAGGTACCCCTATATTATTTATACATGGTTATCTTGTTGACCATCGCCTGATGACCGGCTGCTTTGAGCCTGTTTTCAACAAGCTGTCAGGGTACAGAAGAATATATATCGACCTACCGGGCATGGGCAAGTCCCCTGCCCCATCATGGCTAAAAAATGCTGATGATATGCTTGATGTTGTGATAGAATTTACGAAAAACGTCATTGGTGATGACGCTTTTTTAGTTGCCGGAGAGTCTTATGGCGGATATATGGCCCTTGGCCTTCTCCATAAGATGAAAAGCAAAATAAATGGAGTTTTCTTCCTTTGTCCGGTGATTGAGTCTGACTATAGCAAGAGAATTTTGCCCACCCATCGCCTTTTGCACAAAGATGACAGCTTTACGCCGCCGGAAGAATTTTTAAGCATGGCTGTAGTTTCAACCCCGCAGATATACGCCGCTTTTGAAAAGAATATCCTTCCAAGCTTGGAAATTGCTGATAAAGAGTTTACGGAAAGATATAGAAAAGAGGGTTATGCGCTTTCTTTTGATAATGCGCTAAGAGACCTTGTATCTGATGTTCCGGCTGCTTTTTTGCTGGGCCGTCAAGATGCTATTACAGGTTATGCGGATGCCCTTGCCCTTATAGAAAATTTTCCAAGGGCGACTTTTGCTGTCATGGACTGCACAGGACATAATCTGCAAATTGAAAATGAGGCGCTTTTTGCCGCGCATGTGGTTGATTGGTTACGGAGGGTTTCATATGAAACATGATTACAAACGTATCGCAATCGTTGGAAGCGGCGGCAGCGGCAAAAGCACGCTGGCAAGGCAGATATCCGCCACAACCGGCCTGCCGCTGGTGCATCTTGATATGGAATTTTGGCGACCGGGCTGGGAGCAGACGCCCCAGAATGAATGGATTGCTAAAATTGAGACGCTAATACAGCGCGAAAGCTGGATTATTGACGGCGATTATGGCAGTACTTTGGCAATGCGGTTTGCCGCGGCAGATTTGGTTATTTTCCTTGATATTAGCCGCTTTATATGCCTGTTTCGCGTGCTAAAGCGCAAAAATAAAGCACGAACGGATTTTCCGGACTTTCTTGAGGATAAGCTGGACTGGGTGTTTTTGAAATGGATATGGAAATTTCCAAAAAATAACAGGAAACATATTTTGAAATTGCATGAAAAATATTCTGACACTATTTTTATTGTCATCCGAAATAAAGCAGAACTAAAGAAACTATTGGAGGAATTTGGTGAAACTTAACCAAGGGTATCATTGTTTGGACATAGTAGAATCAATTAGCAGCTTGGAAACTAGTCTCGAAAGCGGGCTTGGTGTAGATGAGGCCGCCTTTCGATTGGCAAGCCACGGCCCAAATCGCCTTACGGAAGCCAAGAAAAAGTCTTGGCTTATTAAGGTGTTGGCACAATTTAAAGATTTTTTGGTGATTATCCTTATTATTGCGGCCGTTATCTCCATTGTTGTCGGCGGCGATTGGCTGGATGGAAGTATCATCATCGCCATACTGGCTGTTAATGTTATCATTGGTCTTGTGCAGGAAAACAAGGCTGATAATGCCCTGCGCGAGCTTAAAGCAATGAGCGCGCCGCGCACAAAGGTGCTTCGCGGCGGTGCAGTTGAAAAAATAGATTCTGCTAACCTTGTGCCCGGCGACATCGTTATTTTGGACGCGGGCGACTATATCTCTGTCGATTTGCGCATTTTAGAGAGCGTCAATCTGTGGGTGGATGAATCAGCCCTGACGGGCGAATCTGTGCCGGTGGAAAAGTCCGCCAGTGTTACTTTGCCAGCCGATGCAACCGTGGGAGACCGCATAAACTGCGCCTTTATGGGCACGGTGGTCAACTATGGCCGTGGCCGCGGATTGGTTGTTGCAACGGGCATGGAAACCGAAATGGGAAAAATTGCTACGATACTAAATCAAACAGAAGATGCGCAAACGCCCCTGCAAATTAAGCTGGATGTAATGGCGAAATGGCTTGGCATCGTGCTTGTGGTCACTTGCGCAATCATCTTCATCATTGGCTTCCTTCAAGGAATGCCCCTGGTGGAGATGTTTATGGTGTCGGTATCTCTGGCCGTGGCCGCCGTGCCGGAAGGCGTTGCCATTGTCACCACCATGATATTAGCCATTGGCGTGCATCGCATGGTGCGTTCTAATGTCATCGTCAAAAAGATGCGTGCCGTGGAGACGCTGGGCAGTGCAACTGTCATTTGCAGTGATAAAACGGGCACGTTGACGCAAAATAAGATGACTGTGGTGAAGGTGTCCGATGAAGCCAATGTTCATAAGCTCGCGAAGATTGGCGCACTGTGTAATGACGCCATGTTTGCGGCGGAAGGCGGCAAAATTATAGGCGACCCTACCGAGGCGGCAATTTTGGCTTATGCCAAAGGGTTGGGCGTTGCACCAGACGCGCGCCGCGTAAGGGAAATTCCTTTTGATTCAGACCGCAAGCTGATGTCAACGTATAATGACGTGAATGGAAAAATTGTGATGCATACCAAGGGTGCGCCGGACGAAATTTTTCGGCGTGCAACACATTATCTTAAGGGTGGAGTGGTTTTGCCCTTAGATGATGATGTTAGGCGTGGATTGACTGTGCAAAACGAGGGTTTTGCATCGGAAGCCTTGCGCGTGTTGGGTTTTGCGTACAAGGAGTATGAAAACGAAACTTCAATTGATGATATTGAGCAAGATTTGACATATGCTGGTATGATGTGCATGATAGACCCGCCCCGCGAGGAAGCTGCCGCCGCCGTGGAGCAATGCCACAAGGCCGGCATCAATGTGAAGATGATAACGGGCGACCATAAAATTACTGCCATTGCAATTGCGCGGCAATTGGGCATTATTGAGGAGAGCAGCGAGGCCCTTGAAGGCGCGGAACTTAACAAGCTTGATGATGAGCAGCTGGCGGAGAGGGTCAAGGATGTCAACGTCTTTGCCCGGGTGTCACCGGAGCACAAAGTCCGTATTGTGACTGCCCTGAAGGCAAGCGGCAACATTGTGGCCATGACAGGCGACGGCGTAAACGACGCTCCCAGCCTAAAGCGGGCAGATATCGGCATTGCCATGGGCATCACGGGCACCGATGTGTCCAAAGAGGCCGCGGATATGATATTGGCGGACGATAATTTTGTCAGCATTGTGGGTGCCGTGGAGCAAGGCCGCACTATTTACAACAATATCCGCAAGGTTGTGGGTTATCTGCTTTCGGCCAATATCGGCGAAATTTTAATAATTCTTTTGGCCATTGTTTTTGGTCTGCCTGTGCCGCTGATGCCGACGCAGCTGTTGTTTATCAACCTGCTGACGGATGCTTTCCCCGCCTTTGCTTTGGGCATGGAAAGCAAAGAGCCGGGCGTTATGGACCGCGCGCCCCGCGACCCCAAAGATCCCATCATCAATGGCGTGATGAGGAAAACTGTGGCCTATAAATGCATTTTCTTGGCTATCGGCGTGTTGTCGGCTTTTGTTTGGGGCTTGCATTTTTACGGCGTGGAAGTGGCGCGGACGTTGGCATTTTTTACCTTAGTGTCAAGTGAACTGCTTGTTGTCTATGCCGCACGTACAGAGCGTTTTGTAGGCCTGAAAAAAGAGCTGTTTGCCAACGGCTTCCTTAACCGCTCTATCCTCATATCCTTCGCCATCCTCTTTGCCGCTGTATACATCCCTGTGTTAAACCCTGTGTTTCACACGGTAATTCTTTCGCCGACGCAATTGGTCATGGCATTGGCCTTTTCGCTCATCCCGATAATTGGCGCGGAAACCTCTAAGCTTTTGAAAAAATAATGGAAAATTATTACTTGTAATTTCGGACAAAAATAACTATAATTATTTATGGAGGTGCGCCATATGGACGATATTAAAAAGGGTATTGTAAACGCCACCCGCTCTATTGCAAAGGGCAGCGGCACATTTTTAAAAACGACCAAGCTTTCGATGACCCTTTCAAACGAAGAGGCCAACATGAAGTCCCTTTACATTGAAATTGGCAAAAAGGTGCACGAAATTTATAGCTATGGCGGGAGCTTGGGCGATTTTTTTGACAAGAAATATCAAGAAGTTTTAGAGCAGCAGAAGAAAATTGATGATGTTAGGGAAGCCATGGAGATAGCGAAAGGCGTAAAGACTTGCCCGAAATGCGGCAAGACATCTCCGCGGGCATCTACCTTTTGCCCAAAATGCGGCGAAGCTATCAGCGATGTGCCGGAAACTGTTGACGCAAGGCCTTTCGAGGCACCTGTCGCGCCAACACCGGCACCGGTTGCGGTTGTGCCGGAAGTGCCATTGCCAAACAGCGTTGTGTCGCCCGTAGCAGCACCCAAGCCCGCGCCAAAAGGCAAAATTTGCAATGTTTGCGGCAATGAAAACGACCCTTTTGACAGGTTTTGCCTATCTTGCGGACGGATTTTGTGAGGCGATTTTATGGACGATAACACAAAGAAATTTTTACAATATATTTTTGAAATTGTGGAAGGCATGGAGCGCAGGGCCCAAAGCGGCAATTTTACCTGCACCGTTTGCGGCTTGACTTATGCGGATTTTAAAAAATCCAGCAAGTTGGGCTGTGAAAATTGCTATCAAGCCTTTAGGGCCCCTATTTCCCAGGCTCTAAAGGATATCCACAGCACAAATGAATATAATGGCAAGATACCGCGGGGCCAGGCTGACAAGTATGCTGATTTGATTATCAAAAGAGAGCTTGCGGAAAACCGCCTGTTGCTGAAAAAGGCGGTGGAAGCCGAAGAATTTGAAGAGGCTGCTAAATATAGGGATATTATCAATGGCTTACAGGCGAAAATCAGCAGCAAGTCCGCAATGGAGTGATTATATGTTTAAAGCTTATGGAGAGTTAAGCACCATCTTATATGAGCATACAAAACCGCCCGGACATTCGATTGGCGGCGATATTGAATATTTTGCCGACAAACTACATGACATCAAGGGCAAGGTTTTGGAAGCCGGCGTGGGCACGGGTCGTATGCTTATCCCGCTTATCCAAAAGGGTTTTGATGTGGACGGCGTGGATATTTCACCTGACATGCTGGCAAAATGCAAAGCTAATTTGGGGAAATATAGCATATCCGCAGATTTGTATCAACAGGATTTATCAAAGCTGTCCCTGCCGCAAAAATATGACGCCATTATAATGCCTACGGGCAGCTTTTGTCTGTTGCCCAGGGATATAATTGAAAATACGCTGGCCTGTTTTTTAAATCATCTGGAAGTAGGCGGCAAGCTCATCATTGACATTATTTTTCCCGATGAGTTTAAAAAGGGTGAAACTTTTTTACGTACCTTTCAGCTTGACAACGAGATGGGCATATTGTATACGAGTTTTCATAGCGAAATTGATTGGATTGAGCAAAAAGCGTCTCACATAATTAGGTTTGACCTGCTAAAAAACGGCGAAATTCAAAAAACAGAAGTTTCAAACTTCATATTGTTTTGGTATGGTATTAAAGAAATTGAAATATTGCTGCAATCTGTTGGATTTGCGGAAATTAGCCATGAATTTGGTTATGGGGCGCAGGGCCAATTGCATCCTATCACTTTTACGGCAATTAAAAGGCGGTGATTTTATTGAAATGGTATGAACAACCGCAAGTTGATGATTCTGTTATAATTTCCTCGCGGGTGCGCTTGGCGCGCAACCTTGCGGGATATGCTTTCCCTTCCCGCCTGCTGGCCACTGATGCGTCAGCCGCTATAGATAGAATGAAGGCCTCAATATTAGACACAAAGAGCTCTTTGGCGAGCAACTTGACCTTCGTAAGCCTTACTGGCATGGCCACAAGCCAGCTTGGCGAATTATCCGAAAGGCATGTCATAAGCCCTGCAATGACAGCTTCCGCCATGAATAACTCTGTTAGCCGAGGGCTAGTATATAATAGCGCAGAAAATATTTCCATCATGCTTAATGAAGAAGACCATTTGCGTATTCAAGCCATTTGCGCCGGGCAGGATTTGGACGTTGCCTATCAAACCGCCAATGAGGTGGATGATATCATGTCCGAAGGCTTGGAATATGCCTTTGATACGGAATTTGGCTTTCTTACAAGCTGTCCCACCAACACGGGCACAGGTATGAGGGCATCGTATATGCTGCATGTGCCGTTGTTGGAGTCTACCGGCAATCTCAAGATATACGCTGACATAATAACCAAGGCGGGCTTTGCCATACGCGGTGCCCATGGCGAAGGAAGCGAATCTATGGGTGGCATTTACCAAATTTCAAACCAAAGGACCCTTGGCAAAAGCGAAACGGAGACTATTTCATCACTAAAGCGCCTTGCGAACCAGCTTGTAGAAAAAGAACTTTCCGTTCGTGAGCACTTCGTTAAAGAATTTCGCCATGAAACTGAGGATGCCGTGCATCGCGCCTATGGCATATTAACAAACTGCCGTAAAATTGGGCTTAATGAGGCCACAAAACTGCTTTCGGATATACGGCTGGGCAAGATATTGGGTCTTATAACCCACGAAATTAGCAGCGGAACGATTTATAATTTGATGACCCATATACTGCCCCATAATTTGCAAAAAGTGATGGGGCCGGCGCAGGATGCGCGGCAATTGGACGTGTTGCGTGCAGAATATCTGCGTAACTCAATTTCATAAGGGGGCATTTGCGTGAATAAACGGATTATGACAGTTTTGGTAACTTTGGTAGTGATTTTTACTACCTTATCGCCATTGACACTTAACGCAGAAGAAAGCAGGGTTATGCGTTTTGAAATTGGCAACACCACTTTCACAATTGATGGCGTGATTCAAGAGCACAATGTTGTTGAATGGCAGGTGCTTGGTGCTGATTTGCCGATATATATCGACCCTATTTACGACCGTACAATGGCACCAACTTGGATGGTTACTAGGGCCGTTAACGGTTTTCTAGACTTTTGCCACAGAGATCAGATTCTCTTTATGATGCGTGACGGGACATTGTTGAGATTTGCTCAGGATGACTCTAGGTCGGATAGCGTGGGTGTATTGCGCATTCATGAAGACACCGGAGCTTGGTTTTTACCCCTGCGCTATGTGGCAGAAGCCTTTGGCTATGAAGTAATTTGGGATGATGCCGCGCAGGCGGTTTATATAATTGAAAGATAATGTGAGGAAGAGTATATGTAATCTCATCAGGGGGTATTTTCATGAATAAACGGATTACAGCGGCTTTAGTGGCTTTGGTGATGATTTTCACCGCCTTATCGCCATCGACACTTTACACGGCAGAAAGAAGAGTGCTGCGTTTTGAGATTGGCAGCGATGTGTATACTGCTGATGGCGTAGTGCGAAAAGGCAATACTGGGCGGGGTTATGGAGACTTTAATTATGAACCTAATAGTCATGTAACTGCGCCAGTATTTATCGACCCTGTATACAACAGGGCGATGGCTCCTGTGTATATGATTCGCGAAGCACTTGATGTGCGAATGTGGTTTGACTGCAATAGTTATGTCACTTTTTATAGAGATGGGGTGCATGTGTGGTTTAGGCTGGGCGACTCTCTGCCTTATGGCATGGGTATGCCGACAGTTCAACAGGGAACAACGGGAGCATGGGTATGGTTTGCGCCACTTCGCTATGTGGCAGAAGCCTTTGGTTATGAAGTGATTTGGGATGATGCCGCGCAAGCGGTTTATATAATCGAAAGATAATTTTTGCAAGGAGGAATATATGCAATCAAAATTTACACAGAAGGCACAGGAAGCCATAAACAACGCCGGAAACGCGGCAGGAATTTTGGGCCATAATTATATCGGGACAGAGCATCTGTTGTTGGGCCTTTCCCGGGCGACGGACAGCATATCGAAAAAGGCGCTGGAACTTCAGGGCGCATTTGACGATGCCATCGAGAGAAAAATTTTGGAAGCCCTTGAGGGGGCGCAGGGCAACATGGCCACCCTTGGCCATGGCAAGCCCCAGGGCTATACACCGCGCACCAAGCGCATCTTAGAGCAAGCCAATGTTGAGGCCCAGCGCATGAATACAAATTATATCGGCACAGAACATCTGCTAATTGCCATTTTGCGCGAGGCGGATTGTTTGGCGGTGCAGATACTTATGTCGTTAGGCGTTAACATACAAAGGCTTTATGAGGATATTTTGGCCATGCTAAGCGAATATTCGCCCCATGTGCAGCATCCTCATAAAAAACAGCAGCCGGGCGGGCCAAATCAGCAAGGGGGGCCAAAATCCAACACGCCTACCCTGGACATGTTTAGCCGCGACTTTAACCAGCTGGCCCTTTCGCAGAAATTTGACCCTATTGTGGGCCGCACTAAGGAAATAGAGCGTGTTGTGCAAATACTTTCCCGGCGCACAAAAAATAATCCCTGCCTTGTTGGCGACCCCGGTGTAGGCAAAACCGCCATTGCCGAGGGCTTAGCGCAGAGAATTGTGACGGGGGATATCCCTGAAACCCTAAAAAACAAGCGCATTGTGTCGCTGGATATGGCGGCCATGGTGGCCGGCAGTAAATATCGCGGCGAATTTGAAGAGCGTATAAAGAAAGTTATAGCCGAAGTGACGGCCAGCGGCGATGTGATATTGTTTATGGACGAACTTCACACCATCGTTGGCGCAGGAGCTGCCGAGGGCGCACTGGACGCCAGCAATATTCTAAAGCCTTCACTTTCACGGGGTGAGATTCAACTTATTGGCGCAACGACTTTGGACGAATATCGCAAATATATCGAGCGTGACGCGGCATTGGAGCGTCGTTTCCAGCCTGTAGCGGTGGATGAGCCTACCGAAGAAGAGGCAATTGCCATGCTGCTTGGACTGCGGGACAAATATGAGGCACATCATAATGTGCAGATAACAGACGCGGCCATCACAGCTGCCGTCAAACTTGCGGCCCGCTATATAAGCGACAGGTTTTTGCCGGACAAGGCAATAGACCTGTTGGATGAAGCTGCCAGCAAGGTGCGGTTGGTGCTGCACACTACCCCGCCCGAGCTTAAAGACATAGAGGGGCAGATTGCTGCGCTGGAGCAGGAAAAGGAAGAGGCCGTAAAGACGCAAAATTATGAGGTGGCGGCAAAGGTTAAAACAAAGCAGGAGAAGTTGAAAGACAAATTGGAAAAAGAGCGTGCCAAATGGTCTAAGAAAAACGCGACTGCCGGGCAAACCGTTACCGAAGAGGATATTGCGGGCATTGTCGGCAGCTGGACGGGTATGCCTGTGAAAAAGTTACAGGAAGAGGAAAGCCGCCGCCTAATTGACATGGAAGCGGAGATTCACAAGCGTATTATTGGGCAAGTTGAGGCTGTTGCGGCGGTTTCTAAAGCCATCAGGCGCGGGCGCGTTGGCTTGAAAGACCCCAAGCGTCCCACGGGTAGCTTTTTGTTTCTGGGGCCGACAGGCGTTGGTAAAACCGAGCTTTGCAGAGCTTTGGCCGAGGTGCTGTTTGGCCACGAAGATGCCTTGATACGGGTTGACATGTCCGAATATATGGAAAAGCACAGCGTGTCGAAACTGATAGGCTCGCCTCCCGGCTATGTGGGCTATGATGAAGGCGGGCAGCTAAGCGAGAAAATCCGTCGCAAGCCTTATTCTGTCTTGCTTTTTGATGAAATTGAGAAGGCCCATCCTGATGTATTCAATATTTTGCTGCAAGTGCTGGATGACGGGCATATCACTGACAGCCACGGCAGGAAGGTTGACTTTAAAAATACCGTCATCATAATGACGTCTAATGTGGGGGCGCGTAACATTGTAAATCCTAAGAAGTTGGGCTTTAGCACCGGTGAGGATTTAAGCCAAAAGCACGCCAACATGAAGCGCGACATCATGGAAGAGGTAAAGCGCATCTTTAAGCCGGAATTTTTAAATAGAATTGATGATATTATCGTCTTCCAGCAATTGACAAAGGATGAGATTGCGCAAATTGCCCGTATCATGATGGATGAAACCGTAGCGCGGGTTAAAGAGGCCATGCAAATTGAAATTTCTGTCACTGATGCGGCGATAGATTTTATTGCCGATGCAGGATTTGACCCCGTGTACGGCGCAAGGCCACTAAGGCGTGCAATACAGTCTCGGGTGGAAGATTTGGCGGCAGAAAAAATTCTGTCAGGAGATGTAAAAACGAAGAAAAAATTGGTAATAGATGTTAATGATGGTAAAATTTCTATAGGAAACAAGTGATATTAAGAAAATTTTCAAAAAAATTGATGTTTTTAGGTAAATTATGCTTGACAAATGAGTAAAAACGGTGTATTTTAAGTAACATAAGGTTTTTAATATGCGAAAACCGATGTTTTCAACGAATTTTAGAGGAGGAAGTATTTAATGAACAAGTCAGATTTAGTAGCCGCTATCGCGGAAAAAACAGCAATGACCAAGAAGGACAGCGAAAAGGCTCTTCAAGCTTTTGTTGATGTTGTAACAGCAGAGCTTGGTAAAGGTGGCAGAGTACAACTTGTTGGCTTTGGCACATTTGATGTAGCTGAAAGAAAAGCCCGCGAAGGTAGAAACCCACAAACTGGTCAACCAATGACAATTCCTGCTTCAAAAGCTCCACGCTTTAAAGTAGGCAAAGCTTTAAAAGA